>Ga0214543_1011043_pt1 | contig 12949 bp, 6 predicted proteins | sample CNSS2metaG_FD_160094 | JGI IMG/M metagenome (GOLD analysis project Ga0214543, IMG submission 160094) | Root nodule microbial communities from cowpea collected in UCLA plant growth center, Los Angeles, California, USA - CNSS2 | ecosystem: Host-associated > Plants > Roots > Nodule | place: USA...
ACCACATTTTTACTAGTTTTGCCCACATAGTTTAAAGCAACAATTATATAATCATGGACTTTCATGATATTTATACATCATTTATAAAAATGTTGTTTATTATATGTTTAGGCTACATTTATTTAGTCGTTGTCTATTTTAGTGTGGTCTAAACTATAAATTGTTGTAGTGTTTAATTTTTATTTTATTTTATTTAAATTAGTAATATCAGGACGAGATGTTACAAATTACAATTAAAAGTTATTATAATTCATACAAGTTATTTTAGAATGTTGCACAAAGTTTTCCTAAGTAGGAAAATATTGAACGTTGGAGAGAAAATCAAATTGTAAAGATTCCAAATCAAGCTCATGTTGATGCAAAAAATAAAGGAAATAATCAAAGAATTTCAACTAGAGACATCTAAAGACTTGAAGAATATATCAAGTCATTCCATCTAAAGAGCAATCAAGGAAAAGATTGATGAAATATCACACCTTACTAATAGTTACATAAGTCTAGAATATCCAAGTAAAGCTTGAAAATTTGAACCAATATTTATAGCCCATGGAACTCCTTCATTATATGCATGAATTTCTACAAAATAGAGAAATATATATCTTCATCTATAAATTCCAATCATTCCATAAGAAAATTTAAAATATGACATAATTCCGACTAATGAGTAACTAAAACAAATTAGAGACTATCACAACACCTAAAAACTTTGTTACAAACAACAATCAATGGGAGTAAGATTTCCTTTAGTTTGTTGAACAAAAATAAGTCAACTCATTTTTTCTTGTAAGTTTAAATGTGAATCATTAGAACTTCATCTAGCATCAACAATCACAATTCATAATTGTAGGGAATCAAATTCCTAGATTCTGAAAGATAAAAGAAAAGGAAGAGATACAAACATTATCATTCAATCCTTGAAACTAGGATTTGATTATCGCGAAGGTCGATGCTAGATAAACAAAAGAAAGAGCCTGAATCAAGGGCAATCTAAATCCAAACACCACACGACACGAAAATACAAACTAAGCTAGAGGAAAACAACTCACATAGGTATCTCCCTTTACACAAACAATCACAAGCAAAAATAGAACCAATAAACTTAATATCAAAATGTACGAAACCATAGCCGAATCAAATCAATGAGGCATTCAATTATTCAAATTGAACTTAAAATATATTTAAATACCTAAACCAAGTAAATCTATGAGCTCATACTTCATATGTGCATGCCTTGACACGAACTTGATGACCTCCACCAACAAGACGTCCACCAGTTCCATCATCGTTGATGCTTGTCTATTGGTGCTCAAAATCGAATTCTTTGGCATGTCGTCAGAGTCTCTCCGTTTCTTCGCCATGGCAAGCGGCTATGAAATTGGAACAAAAGGCTTGTTGCCTTGTGCGATGTCATTAGCAATTGTCGGGGTTTGAACACGACTGGCCTCGATATCAACGTTGGGTGGAAGAATGGTTCAGGCCCAAATTGGTGGCATTGGTCTCGTGGGAGAATTTTGTTCTGAAACCTCTTTTACTGAATGAAGATGTCAAAAGAGAATTGTTACGACATACGAGCAAAACAAGAAAGAAGAGGGAAAATTCTAAGATTCGAAAAAATGAGAAAGAGGATATATATGTGAAAAAATAGGAGGAAAATGAAACTTTGCGGGGGTTTATTGAAATAATCCTTCATACTTACAAGGGGTTTTGAAAACCTCCCTAACACATATTTATTAACTGAGGTTATTATAATCTCTAAAATTAAATCTCCGATAAAACTAAAATTTTGTGTGGTTATACACAATCTAATTTGGTCAAACAATATCAACTTGAGATAGATATCCGTGCATCCAAGCAAAATGATCTGAGCATTCAGGAATTTTATTCAGTCATGACAACCCTATGTGATCAACCTTCCTTGACTGAGCTTGCAAAATTGAGTATTTTTGCATCGTATATTACTCGTAGAGAATCACAACATTTGGTTCAATTTCTTATTGTCTTGCGTAGTAATTCTGGAAATTTGCATGGTTCAATTTTGTATCGTAACCCTCTACCTTTTATTTTATTTTATTTTAAAAGTTTATGTGGTTCAATTTTAAAAATTTAGTATGGTCCTCATACTTTATATTATTTTATTTGATTTTTTTAATAAATTTTTATGTAATTACGAATAATTATTGAAATATGAATTTTAGTAATGTCAATTATGTTGAATAAATGGTAGAAGAACGAGGTGTGTTAGAATACAGGTCAAAACAAAATAATTCGTCACTATTATTTGAGAACTTATTTTTATAGTGAATTTTTTTAAAAAAAAAATTAAAGATACAGGAAATGAGAAAAAAAAAGGTTTTATGACTTTTACCCAGTATAAAATATTTTAGTTCAAGTCAACATAAATTAAGTCTTCACTTTACATTTCTCTTTATTTTAGGCGAACTTTTTTTCTTGTTTTTTCCGTGTTGTCGGTTCATAAGACTCACCTTTCTACTGCACGAAATATGAGGCACAAAGAAACTAATTGATAGCTTTTTGGTCTGAGGTTTTATTTTGTTATCAAAGTCTCTTGTTGTGTGCTTCCGCATACTTTGCTCTTCTCTTCTTTTTCTACGAAACATGTTAGTCTGTGAACCATTGATTATCCTGATTTTTTTTACACTAATTCCGCAATTTCTTCTTCTTCTTCCTTCACATTTCGTTATTTTTCTAATGGTGTATAAATATGTTCAAGGTTATTAAAAGATAATGTTTTTTCCTGGTCACATGCACCTTCATACTCCATCAGATTCAGAAAAAATAAATAAATAAAGGAAAATAAATTAAATTAAAATAATAAACAGCGTGAGAAAAGATCAAACTAAATCAAATAAATCAGTTTAATTATCATCCAATAAATGAATTTTCAATTTCATTCTATAGCATAGAATTTTTTGTTCTCTCAAGTCAGCGTTTCCGATGCCGGTGTTCTATGCCATAGAATGAATGGAAAGAATCCCATATACATTCAGACCCAAAAAAAAAAAAAAAAAAAAAAAAAAAGACAAATAACAAAAAAAAAAAATAACAAAAAAAAAAAAAAAAAAAAAAAAAAAAAAAATAAAAAAAAATATTAGAACAAAAATTGAGAAAAGAAAATGTTAGTGACAGACCCAAAAAAAAAAAAACTAAAATAAAGTATGTTCAATTACCACTGAATAATATTTCTCTGTGACGCTACTTTATAGAAAAACACAGACTACAACGTTTCAGTAATTGCAATTCACCAAAGAAGAAGAGAACACAATAACGTTTTCTCTTCGCTGAAACGAAAACTTGGATTCCCCAAGATCCTCCTCTGGCGCAGGAAGATTCAAGTCCCAATTCAAGGGTTTCTTGTCTCCATGGCATTCTTGGCTACCACCACGATCATCACCACAACTCATGGAAGTTGTTGAAGAAGCATTCACAAGATTTCTATGGCGCCTCATGTGGCCTCCCAAGGCTTGCCCAGATGAGAATTCAGCGTAACAGGTTGAACACCGGTGAACTCTGGTGGCGACGGTAAAATTATTAACCCTACTCGGTGGTTTCAAGGAGAGAGTGGTGCTTGTAGTGAGATCATTATCTCTAACAGAAGTAGTAGCAGTAACTGGTTCAACATCATGAGTGGTGTAGTGCTTGGGCTTCCTGTGGCTGGTTCTGTGTCCTCCAAGCGACTGGAACGAAGGGAAGCATTTGTCGCAAGTCTTGCACCGGAAGACTCGAGTGTTTGTGGAGCTTTTGTGGGTGATGTTGTGTGTGCCTTGAGCTAGGAGAATGAGACAATTCACCATGTCTTGTTCTTCTTCTATGGATTCAATTGGGGTGGTGGTGGTGGTGGTGGTGGTGGAGGTTGTGGCACTATCAATGGAATTGTTGGTGCTGGTTGAGGTTATTGAAGTAGGGTTTGCAAAAGAGGGTTCCCTTTGACGCTTGTTGCGATTTCCTTTGATGATCTTCATCATGTTGTGGTGTGTGAAGAATGCAAGAGAGTGATGTTAATATATGTTGGTGGTTGGTGGCAAAAGGCACATTATCGATCCCGTGAATTGAAACGGTAGAAAAGCGCGTTTTGGGTTTTGTAAGAATAATAATGTATGAGAAGGGTGTGAAGTATGAGGAGGTGAGGCAAGGGGTGAGATTCGGTTGGCTTTGAAGCAAACCCATTACTTTTTCTCAAAGATTCCTTTCTGGAGAATTGGTTTGCAAGCCTGGAACCACACACATCTCCAACTTTCACCGCGCTTTTCTTTATCTCCTTTTTAATTATTTCCCTTTCTTCTACTCATTCTTTATTTTCATCACCTTTTCTTTAACTAATTAATTTGCCTAATAATAATTAATGATTTAACGAAATAGATTAGAGTTGTACATGATCCTTGTGAGATTATGATGTAGTGTTGATTATTATTTTAGGTTGTTGCAGCCACGACTCGATGATTATTAGTAGCTACATGCAGTTGCTGAGAAGGGTATTCATTCATGTGCAGTTGACCCACCACTTCTTTTCTACATTTGTCATTACTTCACTGGACAATAATATCCAACAATCACGCCGCATATATGCATCACCATTATTATGTGATTCATATTTCTTAGTCTTTCCCAATCATTTGTTGTCCGTAAAAAGCACTCTATATTTTATATATATATATAGAGAGAGAGAGAGTATATAACTCTGTCATGAGTCCTAGCTGCTACTGTCCATCAATTAAGACACAACATCGTTAGTTACTTCTTTCACGTTAAAAATCGAAAAGATTTTGTGAAGTGTCGCTTTCACATCAAGAACCTTCAAGTATATTTATCTTACAAATAGTCAACCACCTTTTTTTTCTCTCCTTATAAATTAATTCGACTTTGTCTCTTAAGGTTAAATGTATCTGAAAATGTCATTCGGTAATTTAAATCCGAGTATCTAGAAATGCTAGTTCCTTATTTGTTTTTTACTCTTCATCAAAAAAAAAATGCTGCTTCGAGAATTATTTGAGTGAGATGTGAACATATATATGTAAGAAAATATATAAGATAGGATTGAACTTGTATTAAATATGAGAAGTAGGTGAATTGAAGGTATCCCCGAAAGAGTTGAAATGAGAAATATAGATGGGTAGGGCAGAATATTAATTTTGTTGAGAAAGGAAACCATATTAATGAAGAAAATGAAAAGAAAAAGGTAGTGGAGTATGGTGGAGTATACGTGCATGGACGGTGGGCATGAGTAGAGTAATGAATTGGTGGTGTAAGGTATAGAGTATATGGATATAAGAGGGTAAGGAGATTCTTGGCGTAAGGAATTCTTACGGAATGGAGGGTTTGTCAGGGGTACGTACGACCAACGTCACTATCAGCTACAGGCTTAAAGCAAAGCATCTTGGAAATCAAACATATTGAATTTTCTCTCATCGTGGTAGGATCTCCAAAAAACTTATTTCATTAGAGGTATAAACATGTTGACATGTAATTAGGTTTATGTCCCTAAAAAAAATTATTTAGTGTTTCTGGCTGTTAAACTAATAGGTCTAATAAAAATTATGGTACAAGTTTTATGTTTACTAGAAAGAAAAAATTCAATTTAAAGTATATAAGTAAATGTAAAAGTTACTTTAAATATTAATTTCATAAGATTAAGTTAGATTTAAAGTCAACATTTTAATATCATCTCAGAATCATGAGTTAAAATCTCTCTTAAGAAAGTTTATTATTTGTTAGGTCAATTATTTCATCGACTATGAGACAGTTATCAAATCATTTATTCACATAAAAATCATGTTAATTAATGCAAGAAGGCGTACTTGTCTGCAACACTAACTGGTCACCTTCTGGTATCTTAGAAAATATATGAATGATTAGTTGATAATTTTGTTTCGTTTTTTTATTTTTTTATGAAGGGAACATTGTCTCTGACAATCTTGGTTGAGCGTAAAGAAGACAGAAGGCGAGTTTGATGGAGAGAGTACCATGTAGTTGGTATATATAAAAACAACATCTATATCCACACCACTCTTTCATATTCCTCTTCACATGCAGATTCTAGCCGGTGTAATGGCTGGAGAAGGTCTTCAGAACTTATAGGTTAAGAATATAATAAATAAGGCTCTTCTATTTTTCAATATATATATTATGTAAAAGGTAGACTTCTATTGTATTCAAAGTGATGTGTTTTATTCGATTATTTTACGTTAAATATACCTAATATTACTAATCTCTCAAATATGTATACAAAATTATTGTATATAAGATAAACAGATAAAACGAGTTTGGGAATAGATTTGACTTTTTCCTATACGAGAAAAGTTCAAGTTTAAAATACATAGTTTATTTTTTAATCCTCTTGATATTTTATTTAGGTAAATATGAGCCAAAATATATAAAATTTACAATGTTAATTTACAATATATATATATATATATATATATATATATGTATATATATATATATATATATATATATATTGTAGATTGAAGGATGGATTAGGAGGTGAGTGTAGTACTATTAGAAAAATACAATTTAGTCACCGATGTTAGTCACCGAAATAATTTAGTTGCAAATTGTGACTGAAATAGTCACCGATTCATAGTAGTCGCAAATAGCCACTGGTCTAACGACTGAATATTAATATTCATTACTATAACGAACTGAAATAGCCACCGAAAATTTTTAGTCTCTAAATATTATGTTTTAGCCACCGATTTAGTGACCCAAATAAATCTTATTTTGCAAAATATATTTAATATGGTAATTAGTCACCGAATATTTTCAGTCGCTAAACATTATTTAATATGTAATGTTTTAGCCACCGATCTAGCGACCGAAATAAATTTTATTTTGTAAAATATATTTAATATGGTAATTAGCCACCGAATATGTTTGGTCGCTAAAATATTATTTAATATATAATATTTTAGTCATCGACTTAGCGACCAAAATAAATTTTATTTTTGTAAAATATATTTAATATGATAATTAGCCACCGAATATTTTTTGTCGCTAAAATAATATTTAACATGTAATATTTTAGTCACCGATTTATCGACCGAAAGAAATATTCTTTTACAAAATATATTTAATATGGTAATTAGCCACTGAATATGTTCAGTCGCTAAAACATTATCTAGTATCTAATACTTTAGCCACCGATTTAGCCACTAAATAAAGTATTATATTATAAAATATATTTAATATAGTAAGTGTCACTTAATATTTTTGATTGCTAAAATATTATTTATTTAATATAAATTATAATTAATTAAATTATGCATTTTACATTTTGTTGACACTTAAAGAAAAATAATATCCTACTTTAAAAAATACTCCACTACCATTAGAACCACTACCACCACAAACATCAGCACAACCACTATTACCACCACCATCATCACCACCACTATCACTACCACCAGCACCACTGCCATCACCACCACCACAACCTCCACATCCACCACTAACACCACATCCACCACTACCACCACCACCACCACCATAACCAAGATCACCACCACCACTGTAATACCCATGGAATTTAATTAATTAAATAAATAAATAATTAATAAATACGGGTGGAAAAATCATTTATGACATTAATGTATTATAAGTATGACATGGAAAAGTACTAGCTCAAGTGGTTGAGAGTACTTTGTTGGTGTATGTATGTCAATTTTGAGTTATTCTCGTTACTATTTTAATATATGTTAATCATGCTAGGAAATAATGTGATAATTGGATTATCATTGTTATCATGAAACATGAATTGGTACGATGATTTGACATTGATCTGGCAATTGCATAGTTGGGGGTTCAAGTCTTGGAAAACCCAAATTAAACTTTATTTTTCTTTTGCTAATGTTAACTTTGGATGGAATTGGAAGGGGTAAAGGAAACCCTAACTTGAATCAGCAGCCAAGAGTGGTTGTAACCACAATTCATAATGAGAAATGAATGGCCATTAACACATAATTAGGTGCCTTTTCGTTTTTGATCTTTGGATTAGCTTAAAGCATTAGTTTAAAAGGCAAAAGTGAATGTTTAGGAAAGGTTTTGCAAGGCTGAAAATAGACCTAGAAAATAGAGACGAAAATTAAGAGTGATGAGAGTGTAGTGAGTGAATTATTGAGGCTGGGTTAAGGAGAATCAAGGGTGGCCATTGGTGATCAAAGGAAGAGCTTGAAATTTCCAAGTTTAGCAAAGGAAACCAGGTTAGGGGAGCTGGACTCCGTTTTTCTTTGTCGTTTTATTAAATTACATGAATGATATGATAATGTGAATGCATGATTCTCGTTTTGGTTGCGAAATTCTGATTTCTGGAAATTTTCCAGAAACCGCCTGGCGGGCTATACATAGCCGCCAGGTGGCTCATGCCAATTGTACGTTTTTGTGGTGTTTCTGGGGGCAGCGCCTGGCGGTGAAGGACTTCACCGCCAAGCGACGCAAGCGGATAACTAAATTCTGGGTTTCTCTGTTAAACTGCTTGGTGGTGATGAATTTCTGCCAGGCGATGCGAGTCTGTAGGGCTCGATTTTTTGTGATTTTGGGTGTTCTAGAGGAAATTGATCGAGGAACACAAGGGGGGTAACGGTCAAGGGACGATTCAACTTGATTGTCATTGATTTACAATGAAATGTATGGTTTAATTCGATGAAACAGTGTAATGAAATTGTTAGGGTTTGGATATTGGCAGATTGGTAGAATTAAGCTTACAAAAGTTAATTATACTAAAACTGGTTTGTTGGAATTAGACTATGTGATGTCGTGTGGCATTAGCGTCAGGTTCTTGGAGAAAATGGATTGTGAAGGGGATAAGGGAGCTTTCAAATTGTAGGAGGATTGTTTCGCAGGGGCTGTGAGATTGGGAAATGCCTAGAATTCTATGTGCCACCTGGCGACGCGGAGCTTGCCGCCAGGCGCCTCCGCAGCAGTGGGACTTAGGTGTGTGGTTGCGTGAAACGGTGAGGGTGATAGCTGAATCGGGAAGCAAGTTGGAGAGCAAAGAGAAAAGATGTGAAAAGAGAGTAAGGGAGGGGTTTAGATGAATTGGAAAGAGTGAAAGGAGTAGATGTAAATAGCAGATGGTGTTATGGTTATGTAGGATAAAGTGAATGTTGCATTAATTAATCTTAGGCTAGACAAACCAGAGTTATGTTTTGTGTAAAAATGACTGAATGGTGAAACCTTAAGGTTAATTGGTAATGTCAACTTTGAGTTTTGAGAGCAAAGGTAGTAAGTGTAATGGTGGGGGATATTAACCTTGGTGGTATTTCACTCACTGCTGGATAAATAAGAGAGTAGCAGAGGTATGAAATGCATAAGAGTATGCCGGATATGATAACCAATGAGGTTAAACCAAATTACCCTCTTATAAGTTGGGTTAGCAAATCCAAATGAGAGTCCAAAACTTGGGTAATGAGTTAATTATTGGGAGTGAGTGTAAGAGGATTGGAAAGAAATTGTGTGGTGAGGTTTGGTGAATTGAATCTTAGTGCAATCTGGTCGGACCATTTGGGAGTCAGTACTGTGTAGGTTACTGATATGGCGCCTGGCGGTAGAGTTGAAACTGCTAGGTAATAGACAATACACAGAGGGCCTCTGGAGCGAGTGGTGCCTGGCGGAGAGGAATATCCCGCCAAGCGAACAGAGTAGGAACAATGGGGTTCTGGAGTGTTGGCGTCGGGTGGTGGTGACTGAACCGCCAGGCGGTGGCGACTGTGGTTACATGTTTTGAGGCGCTTGGCGCCTGGCGGTATGCGACACCCGCCAGGCGGTCTGGGAGCTGGCAGCGCCTGGCGGCACGTGTCCCCCGCCAGGCGATTTGTACTGCTACAGCTTGGGAATTTGATTTAATATGTGTGATCTACAAGGCTTCTAGTGGTGCTTTAAAGGTGGGATTATTGGTGTTCCTTGAGTTGTGGCTTGGGATAGGGGTTAAGCACATGGTATTCCTTGAGTTGTGGCTCGAAATAACATCTCTTGAGTTGTGGCTCGAGATGGCAGATGAACACGAGGAATCCTTGAGTTATGGCTCGGGTTGGCGAGTGTTGCCGGTGTGAGTGTGCTGGTTGTGGCCAATATGGATGGGTCCAGATAGATTGCCCTCCTCAGTGGTTGGCTGGTGAGTTTGGTAGTCTTGGGACATTGCAAATTATGTTCGCGTTTGGGAACTCCATCTGGCGTTACGGTGTATGATCCGTAGCAATGGTACTTGCACGTGCTCTATCGGTTGTGGCCGATAGGTATGACATCAAGTCATCTTGAAGTATTCACTAGAAGATGTAGGACACGAATAATCTGATTGGGGTCAGGTGGCATGAATTAAAAGATGGAACAATGTGTGGTGTTTGTGTTATTCATCGTGATGTGTGTATATGTATATATATGTAAAATTATATATGTTTTATCTGTTAAGCTCACCCTATCTGCTTGTGTTTGACGATGATCGTGTACGCGGTACACGGGAGCAGATGTTGTTGATGTAGGTGGCTCAGGTGAAACGTAGTCGCGGAGAGGGGATAGATTCGGAGAAATCTTGTGTTTATTTTCTTTGGTTTTAAGATCGGTTGTAAACCTTGATGGGTGCTATTATAACATTTAATTTTTGGTTTTGGTGATTGATGATTATGAACGTTGTTTCCTTATTTAAATAAATTTTGAATTTTCCCACGTTTTAGGAAAATGAGGTATTATTAAATGTTGTGTTATTAATTTACTTCTTTATTTTATTAAAAATCAGTAACATCCAACCACCCACCACCATTGCCACCACCTTCATCACCAACATCAACTACAAGATTTATTAACTATAAGCAATTACACTTTTTCTTATCTTTAGTCACATTTTCTTTATCATAATTATTAAAAATGTTAATATAGATCAATTTTATAAACTATAATAACGTTTTACAAATAAATATTATTAACTTATATTTTAAATAAAAGTTATTATAAATTATTATTTTATATTAATACGTATATAATAACATTTTCAAATATATATTATTATTAATAAATTTAATTTATTATATTATTATTTAATAAATTTAATTAAACATTAAAGAATAATATTTTTTAAAAACATATTATTAATATTATTTATAAAGATTATGTTTATATTATTAAATTATTTATTATATTATTATAATACTATTCAATTATTTATTATTCAATTCCTTTTTATTCAAATTACTTGTAAGTTTTGATAAAATTCGGTAATGAAAAAAAAAACTTATTTTGGAATGAAAAATTAATCTTACATCGTCTTAAACACATTTTTTATATTATTTTAGTTTTTGTCAAGTTAAAGCAACAATTTTTTATATTATTTTAGTTTTTAACATCTTAAACACATTTTTTTTCTCTCCTTTGTATACAAACACATTTCTTTTTCCCCTCTTTCTTCATATGTTGTCCACACTGCAATAGAGGCCCTCTACATTCTTGAACTTGAAGTAACAAGAAGAAGAAATCACATTGGGCTTTAAGGTTTCCATCAGTCACGGTCGGCACCCTATTGTCTCTCACAAAGGTATAGGGTTTTCATCACTCATTGTTAGCACGCCATAGCCCTTCATCAACACATCACACTTACACATATACGAGAGGGACAAAAAGACCAAGAGGAGAGGAAACGTGAAACCCACGACGATGAAGACCGTCACCCGTAGGCCACGACGCATGCCACACAAGTGCATGACTTCCACTACAAGTGCATGACTTCCAAGCTATTCAATAATAATGCATTTTATTCGGATGATTTAATCTAAAAGAGTCTTTATCTTTTGTGGCTTGTGCTTTATAATCCATGTGAACCCTTTAGTATGATTATGATATGTTTATCTATTATTTGATACATCTTTTGATCTATTAGCGTACCCCCTCTTTTTGTTGTCCATATCTGTGTTTTAGAATTCTTCTTTTCCATGATCACCTTAATAGTGTGAGCAGATGAGGATGTAGGTTTAAAGACATTTCCAAAGGAAGATGTTGGTGTTGTGGTATAGATGTAGGAGTGCAATTTTAGTTTTTATCGATCTTTTGAAAATCTCTTGTATACTCTTTTGTTATGTGGCTAGCATATTTTGTGGTTTGTATTTGCACTACTTATTTCATTATATCTTAAGAGATGATTGTAATACATTAGTCATATAATTTGTTTATCCATGCTTATGTTTATCAATTATATAATATTTTATTTAGTAGTTTTATAGTGTTAAATGGGATATTACATTTTTCTATTAAAGTAGTTTATTCCTTAAGAGATTTGTAGGTTTAGGTATGCTTAGTTTCTGTTGTGTATTATTCTCTACGATGTTTTGGTTAGCTATATTAGTTTATTTGTGAGATATTGAAGGTTTTTCTCTGTTTGAGCAAAGTTATGGCACCTAGGCCACCTCTTCCACCCCCTCCAACCTCGGATAAATCCAACTTGGCTAGGGCAATTGAGTCTATGGCAAAGACTCTCCGACAACAGAGTGTGACCATTATGCAAGAAAACCAGATGTCCCTGTAGCATATGTGATGAAGGATTGACCCCAACCAAGGATGGAGGCACATGCTTAAGAAGACTAAGCATGTTTAAAAAGGAAGTTCACTAATCCTTCATCCCTTTCATTTGTGTTTGTTATTTTTGATTCCCAAAGTTGACTTAATTGAATCAACTTTAGTTGACTTGTTGACCTTTGACTAGGTTTGACTTGTTGACTATAGTTGACTTGACTTAAGCCAACATGCTAATCTATGTTTATTTGCTTTGTAGGTTAATTAGGAGTAAGAAAGCAATGCTAGGTGGCGCATGGTGATTGGGGAGCATAAATAATGTGGAGGAGAGAGTAAAACAAAGGCATAAAGCATAAAGTAAAAGGCATGAAGCAAGTGTACCTATGTACCTTTGGTCTCCTTTGTTTTTAGCACACTTTGGCCACTTTTTGGAGACATATGAGAC
>Ga0214543_1011045_pt1 | contig 12947 bp, 11 predicted proteins | sample CNSS2metaG_FD_160094 | JGI IMG/M metagenome (GOLD analysis project Ga0214543, IMG submission 160094) | Root nodule microbial communities from cowpea collected in UCLA plant growth center, Los Angeles, California, USA - CNSS2 | ecosystem: Host-associated > Plants > Roots > Nodule | place: USA...
AAAAAAAAAAAAAGTGTTTATTTTTTTTAAATTATAAAAAAAAAAAAAAAAAAAAAAAACCAAATTCGTGGGCCCTTCTAAAAGTAACTAAAACATCCATAAATCACAAGAAAACGGATAGGGAAATGCAGTTTCTTCTCGCATTTTCATAAATATAACTTTTTTATTTTGAATTGTGTAAATTTAATATTTTGAAATGTATAATTTAAGATATACGTTTTAGGATAAGTCTCTTTTTGGTTAATGTATTTACGTATAGAATTGGCATTCGTCACTCCTTTAAAGTTATATAAAATTTATCTCTGTATTTTGATAATGTATGAAATTCATTCTTTATAACAAATAAAGTTAACTTTTACATAACATGTACGATGACTATGCTCACTCGACTAACATGTGACAGTCACGAGCATATGATTGAAATGTGTAATTTAAAAAAAAAAAAAAAATATATATATATATATATATATATATATATATATATTTGGTTGTGGAAGACATATTACATATATGAGTATAAAGATGAATTTTAGATGAATTTTAAAAAAGGGAGACATATTCCAATTTTACATATAAATATATAAACTGGAGATATCCTTAACATAAATAATGATTTAAGTTGTACTAATTAATTAATTATTATATTATATAAATATTAAATGATAACACTTATATAAATCAGAAATAAAAATATATTTACCTTTAAAAGAAATAAGTAAATTTTAATATTTTTTAAAATTAATATAAATTAGTTAAATCAAGTATTTATTAAAATATATAATTATATATAATTAATATATTACAAAATTTATGTGATAAATTCACTAGTTTTCTAAATAAGTGTAGATTATATATTCACTTAATGATTTAGTGAATCATAAAAATTATTTATATTCACTAAATATATATTAAATTATTTTAAAAATTATTTATATATTCACTAAGTGTGGATTATATATTTATTAAGTTAATATAAATCCACTTAGAAAATTTAGTGAATTCAAAAATTATTTATATTTAGTGAATTCAAAAATTATTTTAAAAAATATTTGTACATTATACATTCACTAAGTGAATTTTAGTAAATTTATAACAATTTTTGTAATATATAAATTATACACAATAAGATATTAATTTATAATAAGTTTTATTTTTTTTAAATTGGAAAACACTTAAACATTTCAATAAATATTTAATTTAACTAACTTATATTAATTTTAGAAAAATGTTAAAATTTTAGTATTAATAAATTATGTTTATTGCAATATTAATTTATATAAGTGTTATTATTTAACACTTATATACCACAATAATCAATTAATTAGTTCAAACAATTATTTTTACTAATTACACTTCTAGTTCCTGTATTTACATGTGAAATTGAAATTCATTTCTCTCTCATACAAAAGTTTTTCCTACACTTAATAATACATGAAATACGTTCAACCATGTATTTTTATATATTCTGACGTTTCAGGCCAATAGCATAACCGTTGGACACATAATTTATTATGGGGAGGACGAATTTCAATTTCACATATAAGTATATAGAGGACTAAAAATATACGTATCCCTGCACTTTTATTTAATATTTTATAATATATCATTTAGAATAGTATTTTATATTTTAAAATACATGATTTAAAATATAAAAAATCATATTTTAAGTTGTATAATTTAAAATATAAAAATTATATTTCAAGGTGTATATTTTGAAATATAAAAATTTATGTGAGTGTAGACGAGAGGTTTGACATTTTTTTTTTTTTGTTTTGTAATGGAGTTGGAAGGAGGCTGCATAGACTTTAGGCTGAGGGTTATCCTAATATTTGGCACCTTATTTGACTTTAGGAATAAATTACTCTTAATTGTCGTACTAATCTCTTAATTATTGTGCCAACTTTGTCTATAGTTTGTTTTAAACTATATGATATCAAATTTTGCAAATTACAAATATATTTATTTATATTAATTATTAGTTTGCAAATTAAATTATTAATTAAATTTGATTTATTTTATTACTTAATTTTGGAATGTTATTTATACCTATAGAAAAAGAATTTTTCATTTTCATCTTCACATTTTTATTACAAATTTATTCTTTAATAAATAACTGTTTTTAAATTAAAATAATTATTTTATCATTTTAAAAATAACAATTTTATTACATTTAACTTATTTATTTATTTAATTTTCTAAAAATAATTAGTTTTAAAATAAAATAAGTATCTTTGATACAAAAATTATATATACTAAATAAAGAAAAAAATATTGTAATAAAATTTAAAAAAAAAATATTTATGATTACTTTTAAAATTGAAAAAGTGAACACACATTCAGAACGCATGTGCTGTGTATAATTCTTTAATGTGTTTTAATATGTGGGATATGTTAAAATGTTTTTCTAGTTATTGAGTGATTAATAATTGAAATATTAATGCAAATATAAATTTAAAGAGGTCAATTATGAATTTGAATGTTTTTCCATTTTTTAAAAGTTAAAAGTATAATGATAAATTTTACATTTTTAATATATATTTACAATTTTAGTTGTCTAAATTTTTATTTAACTATAAAAAAATATTTTTAATTGTTAAGATTAAATAATATTTGATTCACAAATTTTTCTTGGTATTTTTTTGACTGAAATTCAAATTCATAATTCTTGTTTCACTGAAAGTCAATAGTTAGATATAAAGTTTATCATTATGGCAAATATTATAGGTCATTACATACTTTTCTGCTTAAGATTCTAGAAGTTTAATCGTGATTTAATTTACTAAACTTTTATCACAACACAATTTATGCATCATGATGCAACATTTATAACAAAATTTAATTGCACAATATTTTTTTTATATGGTTAGTATCTCTTTAGCCATTCAATTTATTTTTTATATCCTTCGATTAAAAATCTCTACCCTCTATAATTTTCTAGCTTTGAAAAATATTATTTATAGTATTTTTAGTTAAACTATTCCATGGTATTCCTTGTATTTCATTTTATTCAAATTCGGATTTAAATTATATAAACATCACTTGATACTAATATTTTATATTTCACATACATATTATAAAATTGGATCATCAAAAATACAATAACTTCAACACTCGTGAAAATCTCTTCATTAAAATCAAATCTACTACTATGATCAATCTTACCGGTCATAAATATTTATAGATATGGAATTTCTTTTCACTTACCAAACGAAATGTCACAAAAAGAAAATATAATGTGATGAATAAATATTAGTTCATTGATTTGTTATAATTACTCATATTACTTATATGATTAATTGATTTAATTATTTTTTAAGAAATTTAAAGATTTAAATATTTGTATTAATTATTTGATTTGTAACTTTTTTTTTGTTTGTTACATTTTGTATCTATAAATAGGATTTTTCGTATTAGTAATAATACACGTATGAAATTAATATTCATTCTCTCTATGAACAACTTTATATTGCAAAACACTTATCAGAACCATGCTCTAACCAATTAAGTTAGTGGACGCTTTTTCTATAAAGACAATATTTGTGTTCGACGTGTCTTAATTCAACTCTTTTTTAATCATTTTCTGATTTACAATTTTATCTTATATTCTTATTTTTGTGATAATAATTATTTGACCTTATCAATTTTTATTTATATTTTGTTATTATTATATTTATTATGATTATTATATTATTATTATCATGATGATTATTATAATTATTATTTATACTTGGTTTAACATTTAATATTCTTATATTAATTTTATAGTTTCATACATAAAAAATGGTTATTATTAATATTTTATGTGCTAGTTCTAAATATGTCAAACCTTGACAAATTTGAATTTTTGGTCATTGATATTATGAGAAAGAATTACTTATTTTGGATATTAGATGCTAAAATACATTCAAATGCAATTGGTGTTGGTGATGTCATCAAAGAAAGAAATAAAGCATCTGAGCAAAACAAATATTATAAATTTATTTCATGTTTTATTGTGACTAAACAAAACGATGACCTTTTGATTAAAAATCATGAGATTCGCCCGACTAATTCTGCTTTATTCCCAAAAGTAAATGCAGTAATATCTAATTCATAATTTCATGGTCGTGGTCTTGGTAGTGGTCATGATAGTAATCTTGGATGTGGATATGGTCATAAAAAAAATTTAAACAAACATTTTATCATCATAAGTGAAACAATAATGAGAAAAAGGAAAAGGAAAAGATGGAAATAATGAAAAATAAGATGAAAAAATAAATTATCATTGCAATGGTAAAAGTCTTTTGAGTTGTACTTATCATATACCAAAACACCTTAAAAATTAAGGAGAAGAACATAAAACACACATTGCTTATGAAAATGTTGATTTTGATTATGACCATTTGAATGCCACTTGATATTGTTGTTTTCTTTACTAAACAATTTGATCATCATTCATGTTAGGAGTGTTAAGAAAATCATAAATGCTCTTCTCTCCCTAAATTAGTGTAATTTATCCATTTTTGGCATAAAATGCATTATACATACAACTTGATATAAATATTTAAAACAAATACAATTATGTAAAATTGTATAAAATAAAAATAAAAAAAGTAAAATGACACACCAAAGTCACAATTTTTAACTTAATGTCATTTTTTCTTGGCTTTTAGTAATTTTTTATTTCCGTTGAAAGTAGCTTATGTGAACCTATGTAATATGTCTTAACTTTATTTAGATTTTAATTAGAATTATAATTTAGTTTTTTTTTTTCATGATAGAAAAAAATGAAATTTTTAAAATTAAATGAGTCAATCCATTTAACTCACGAACTCGTGGTGGGCCGGACCAAGTGACTCATTTTTTTGACAGTTCTAAAAGTTAATAATAAACCCATTATTAGAAAAAAATTAGAAATGAGTCAATCTTATCTTTAAAATGAATACATTGTGACATTTGTGGTCCAATACACTATCATCTTTAAAACAAATACATGGTGATATTTGTAGTCCAATACATTCATCATTTAGATATTTCATTGTCTTAATTGATGTATCAACTAGATGATCACATATTTGTTTATTATCAACTCACAATCAAACATTTGCAAAGTTATTAGCACAATTAAGTAAGTTAAGAGTTCATTTTTCAGATTATCCAATTAAAAAAAATTGTTTTGATAATGTTAGTGAATTTACATCTCATTCTTTTTGTAAGTATTGTATGTCAATTGATATTGAAGTTGAACATCTAATAGCACATGTTCATACTCAAAATACACTTACAAAATCATTAATAAAATGTCTAAAATTAGTTACAAGATTATTATTTTATGAAAGTTAATCTTCTTATAACTACTTAGAGATATATTACTTAATTTATTTATTTTTTCTTGTTAATTAAATATCAAATTAATTAAATTTTAAGTTTTAATGATATATTTTCAATTATTTTCTTTTTATAAAGTACTTAAAATATTTTTCAATTGAAACTCATTTAATATTTTATGAATTAAATGAGGCGAGTGTTACTTTTCATTTTACTTGTCATATTATTCTATCTTTTAAGTATTAACAAATTATAAAATTTTATAATTAATATTAAATAATATTTCACTATAATATATTTTATATTAACCATAAAATAATACATTTTTTCATAAAGACATAATAAAATAACATATCAAATACTAGTCACATCATACCAAATACTCAAATGAAAATATAAAATTTTTAAATATTCATAATATTACCGACATTTTCTTGGTTGCTAGCATTCAAATGAGTTTCATTTTTTCATCCTGATTTTTTCTTTTCCCTGTCATTTTTATGCATTTAATAGTTTCATTTTTTTCATCCTGTTTTTTTTTTCTCGAGTTCGGATCCCAATCCAAACAGCATACAATTCAACAGTGGATGGATTGACTTAATTGAAAGTTGTTTTCAACGCATAATCTTGAACTCTTGTTCTAAGTTTTGTAATGCCTAGTTTGATGAAAATCGTTGGTCTCAACACAACATCGTCGTATAAAAGTGTTTTGATGTGGTGACCTTGTTTTCAGACATCACAGATGAATGCTTCCTTTTCAAGCTCTGCGCTTTCCCTATTTCTTCTCCTTTTTCTCTTCTTCAGCTTTTCCACCTCACAAACCCAACTCTTGCTGTCCCCTTCTCTGCCCTCAGTTAAACCGGCCACCGCACTCGTCGCCGCCCTGGATGGTACCGTGTATTTGGTGGATAGTGATTCTGGGAGGGTCTTTTGGTCTTTTTCAACTGGATCTCCAATCTACTATTCCTATCATGTTCCCATCAACAACCCTAGCCACAACTTCACAGCCTTCGTTGAATGTGGAGATGATTGGGAATTAATCGTCCACGATGCTCACTTGGGTAAACAGGTATTGATTGTCCTTTAACATGTCAAATACTTCATTTTTTTTTTTTTTTTTTTCTGCATTCCCTGTTCCTTTCATTTCCTCTCTTATGCTGAGGAACATTAGGTTTTTGATGATTTATAATTTATTTCTCGTAAAGGCAAATTCATGAGTCTAATTCCTGTATGTCTACTTGGATGATTCTCTGGATTCAATTAGAAATTGTATTTATGGCCTGCAGAGATTATCGAAATCTATTGAAGAGTATGTTGCTTCTACCCCTATCAAGACAGAGGATGGAGCATCTGTATTTGGTCACAAGAGAACCACTATGTATGTAGTTAATGCTAAAACTGGAGGGCTATTCCGAAGCTACTCTGAACATGATCATGCTTCTAATGCGGTGTCGGGTTATGATGACCGGTTGCATGTTGCAAGCACGAAGGATAATGTGCTTGTTGATCCTGCTCAGCTGAATCCACCCGAGTTCTTGCTTGAGATAACTAGGACGGATTATACTTTGCAATCCGTTGTTCCTGGTTCTGGAATAGTTTTGTGGACCATGAAAGTGGCTGAATTTAAGGCTGCATTGGTTTGCTCACATACTGAAAATTCTTCTGGAAGGATTTCATTAGATGCAGAGGATGGGTATGTTTTCGACGGTGGCTTAGATTTTGCTATGCCCTATGCATGTTGGGACATGAAACTGCATGAAGTATACCGCCAACGCAAGAAATTTTTTATAGAACCTGCTGACCCTGAGAGATTGTCTGAGGTTTATAAAAAAGTTCCATTTCATTCTTCAGAGCTCATGCTTCCATCACAACCAGGTACAGATAAATCTGTCCTAGGCCGGGAGGGAAATCTGATGCTATCTCTGCCTATGCCAAATCCTTTGCCTTCTTTGCCAGACAAAACTGGCTTCTATGAGGGCAATGATAATGTACCTATGCTCCCTCAGTCTCTTATGGAGACCACTACTGGAGAAGTTGATCCAGGCAGGGTGAATAACTGGTCAAAAACAATACCTCTTGTATTATTTACCATCTTTCTTGGTTCTTTTATTATCTATAACTCTCTTGTCTTTACAAATAAAGACCAGAACAGGGAGACAAATTCAAAAAGTCCACCTCCTAAGAAGAAGAAAGCTCGCAAGTCAATAAAGAACAACATCATTGCTGTCACACAGAATAAGCAATCGTTATTGGCCCAGGAGGGGGGCACATTCACACTTAATGAAACAAACTCCAGTACGCAGGTGCAACTTGATGGACGGAGGATAGGTAAACTGTTTGTATCTAATAAAGAAATTGCCAAGGGAAGCAATGGTACTGTTGTCCTTGAGGGGACATACGAAGGTCGGACAGTTGCTGTCAAACGTCTTGTTCAAAGTCATCATGATGTAGCCCATAAAGAAATCCAAAATCTCATTGCATCTGACAGGCATCCAAACATTGTCCGATGGTATGGGGTGGAATGCGATCATGATTTTGTTTATCTTGCTCTGGAACGCTGTACATGCAACTTGGACGATTTGATTCATTTGCACGCTGATATATCAGAAAATCCAGCAGTTAGAACTTCTCAAATGCGAACAGAGGAGAATGATATGCACTATCTTTGGAAAACAAATGGTTTTCCATCACCTCTGTTACTGAAACTGATGAGGTGAGTGAAAATATTGAACACTTGTTGATTGTTATGGATGTGATGTACACAAGGTGACAATGAACACAAGGTGACAATGAACACAGTTTCCTAGGTTAGATAAATATTATATTTCTCTTGGCTTATGTGTAAAATGGTGAGTGAGAGTTGCTAGAATTCTACCTGAAATTGAAGGTAAAGAGATATCTTTGCGCATGGATGAGTGTCATAGTAGCCAACTAGGTTATCAACTTCTGCAAATGGCATGCACTTATGTTTTGCTATTACAAACGGAACTACGAAAACATTTTTTCAATACACTACACAAGCTAAAGTTTGACATGGTAGTTTAGTTCTCAGGTAAAGAAATCTATCTTGTTAAGGTCACCTAGTGGAGCATTTTTACAACTAGGGAGAAAATGGAAGGATCTATTGTCAATGGGGATTTAAAGATGGTAGCTTTCATAAAGAGAGTATGAAATAATTGACTAGAATAACTTGGGCATTAACTTGTCATAAGAGAATCCAATAGGATAAGAAAGGCATAAGTACTACATATAAAGTAAAAAAGATAAGATAGCAAAGATTGGTGGAAATGGTAGACATGACAAAGAGAGATAAGAATATGCAGGGAGGGTCCTGTTTAATTTTCATTTAGGACTCTCGCAGTTGATTCAAGTCAATAGAGGTTGATAGTTGTTATGACTTAGTGATTACTCAACCATGGGCATTCATTTTGATAAGTCTTGTTTATTTTCTGTTGACATCATCTTGACTTTCACGTTATTGAAACACAGGGATATAGTTTCTGGGCTTGTTCATTTGCATGAACTAGGGATAATCCATCGGGATTTGAAACCTCAAAATGTTTTGATAATAAAAGAAAGATTATTGGTTGCAAAGCTTTCTGACATGGGAATTAGCAAACGTCTTCTCGAAGACATGTCTTCTCTAGGTGAAAGTGTTACGGGTGAGTAGAAGAATTTATTTGTGTTTTTTAAGCATTTTGACTATATGAACGACTAATGGTGTCTAGAATGAGATGGCTCTATCATTGTAAGATTTTAGTGATGTACGAGTGTCTTTCACATGTTAGTTTTGCTTTATTTTTACACAAACTCTTAGTTTTGTTCATATTTTTTTGCTGAACTCAAAATATGTTAATCCAAACATACATGTAGTCTTATGCTGCATTAATTTACAAGTCTTAGTCAATTATGTGTTCTTATTCTTAATCTTACAATAAGGTTTAATGTGTTAATTGCATGTAGGCTGTGGCAGTTCAGGCTGGCAAGCTCCAGAGCAACTTGTTCAAGGGCGTCAAACACGAGCTGTGGATTTATTTAGTTTAGGATGTGTCCTCTTTTTTTGCATGACTGCAGGAAGGCATCCATTTGGAGAGCGGCTTGAACGTGATGTCAATATTGTTAAAAATCAAAAAGATCTGTTCTTAGTGGAGTTTATTCCTGAAGCCGAGGATCTTATTTCTTGTTTGTTAAACCCTAATCCTGATCGTAGGTATATCATTCTCATCCCAAATCAGTTTTCGGAGAATAGAGTTTATACCTCTCATATTTATTAATAATAATTTGCATCTCTTTTTGAATTACTTGATTGTTGTGTAATATAAATTCTAATACACTATCACCTCTCTGAAAATTCAGCTTTTGATTTTTCTAAATGTCAATATAAATAATAAAACAGGAGCTTTATTCTATTTTGATAAATCTGTAGAAATCTGTGTATATATGCTGATATTTGTCAGACTGCCTTTAAGTTGAGCCTAAGATTGGTGAAAATGGGTTGAATGAAAACGATATGATTTATAATGTTGTTATTCATCTCAAATATGATGCAAAAAACTGTCTTTCAGTTTGTGACCGACGTAATGCAATGCAATAATTGTTACCGGTACGTAGTTACTTTGATCTCTAGTGTATGTTACAAAAAAATCTGTATTTAATTGCATTGCCAGTGCAACTTCAACTGGCTTTTTAATTCCAATAGCAGTTTGGAAGTTGCCAGATATTTCTTAATGTGTGGATACTCATTTTGGTGCTGTGGCCATTGATGAAGTTCAAAGCAAGAAGCTTGTTGGAAAGTATCTCTTATTTAGGAAAATTAAATCTCTTCAGTGAAAATATAATCTATTTAGGATCTATACTATTCTGATTTGTAATCTGGACGAATAGTTATCTTTCTTTGTTCTCTTATTTACTGTATATCTATATAAGTGCAAATTGTGAGGAAAGGTGATTGCCATTCACATGCATGCAGATGCATGGTTGCAGAAAAAATATTATCCTGGAAGGTTATCAAAGGGGATGATTATGTTGCATACAATTGCTAAATTTACATGAGATTTGATTGCCTAAATTATGATAAGATTAAGTGGGATTGCCTGATAACTTTCAATGATTAGAGAGACTTAACTTATGTATTTTTGTGTTTGTTTTTGTCTTGTTATAAGTATACAATTCATTGAAGAAATTATTTCATCTGTTGTCAGGCCAATGGCGATTGAAGTATTGCAACATCCTCTCTTTTGGAGCTCTGAGATGAAACTTTCATTTTTGCGTGACGTAAGTGATAGGGTGGAACTTGAAGATAGAGAATCTGTTTCTGATCTTTTGAAGTCATTAGAAAGCATTGCTCCACGGGCTTTAGGTGCAAAATGGGATGAGAAGCTAGATCCTGATTTCATCACTAACATTGGTCGATACCGGAGATATAAATTTGACAGTGTGCGGGACTTGTTGAGGGTCATGAGAAATAAGCTAAATCATTACAGGGAACTGCCTCAAGAAATCCAGGTTTTCTTCTTGAACTAACATTTTCTCATTATATTTTTTTACTCCAGCTGACGTCCATGAAACTATTTGTTCACTTATAAGTCTCACTATCCAGAATTTTTTTAAATAGTACAATGCTGCTTTTAACAAATGTAGAAATTAGCTTAGGTGAAAAGAAATGTAGTTCATGTATCAAAATCAGCTCTAAATGTTGTGGTCAGCTTCATTTTTAAAATACATCCCTGATACCAGTTTTGTCACGTTGATTCTGAATATGACTCTATTTTAGATACTGTTCGCTTTAATAATAATTTTTTCTTTTAATATCCACAATATTTTTTTCTGTAACTCCTCCCCATATCTAAACCATGTGGTACAAAATTTATTTTCAGCTAAAACCATATCTGAACGCTGATGTTTTATCATAATGGCAATTGTCACATAAACAGCATATTCATTTGATAAAATATAGCAGTAAAGCATATTTATTAGAGAGAATGTAACAGTAAAGCAATTCTTTACATTATGAAGTATATCGTGCATTGAATCTTAAGCCTAGTACTTCAACCCTTACAGCACATCATCACAGTGATAATTCTGATGATTGGTTGCCATGACAATATTGTGAGTTTGTGGTTACTGATGTTCTTATCGTGTGTGATGATAGGGAAATGTAACAATGTTGGTTATTCTTAGAAATACTGGCCTTTGTTGATTGAATTAGTGAATAGCGATTGCATTTTTGTTTGATTGTGCTTGAGTTTGAGTTTTAAATTTTCGCAATGGATTTCATTGAAATCAATCGATTGAATCTCCATTAACGTATGGTACAATCCTCCAGATCTTTAACTTATATGGGGTTTATTCCTTATTCTTATACTCGGGAAAAGACAAATAATACTTACATTCTTTAAGGTTTAATGAAATTATGATCACTATGAAATTATACTCGATATAAAGCAATACAACTTTCTGGTTATATACAGAAAACGTTCCAATACAACTCAGAAAGGATGAAGGATAAGCAGAAGTACACTCATTTCCAGCATAATGTCTTCCTTTTCCCATTTTAATGGCTCTTTTATGACTCACTGATTTCTTTATAAATCGAGGGAGGTCAGCGTGATATTAAAAAGGAGAGGCTCTGTAGTGTAATTTTATTAAACTTGAGGGAATGTGAGTGTAATGTGATACATATTAACCAATGATGATGGCCCATGAATTATTTGCTCATCTTTACGTGTGTGGCTTCTAATTTATTTCTTCTTTGTTATCAGGAACTGATAGGACCTGTTCCGGAAGGATTCAATGACTACTTTGCAAGTCGATTCCCAAGGCTCTTGATTGAAGTGTACAAAGTTATATACAGAAATTGCAAGAACGATGAATGTTTTCAAAGATATTTTAGATACATTAACTAGTGCCTTCGCTTTGTTCGGATGACTTGGAGAATTTTTTCAGTCAGGAAAGATAGGTCGATCTGGAGCTAAATGTGTTTAGATTTACAGAACGGAGGAAGATTTGTATTATAGTGTAACATATGTTGTCACTCTTTACAGATTAACTAACCAAAAGTTACAGTGGAATTCCATCTGTATTGTCCGTAGTGCTTAGAGGATTCAGCTAAATGTACATTAATGTATTCTTACAGAATTAAGAATTGTAAAAACTTAAATCTATCACAAACAGGAATTGGTTTCGGATTTTTTTACAGTTTATTTATTTTATAATATGTTAATAAAATATTTTGTATGAAATTAGTTGACTCTTATTGTCTACATTTATGATGAATTCTTATATACCACTGGCGCGTGGCTCACAAATTATGATCTGGTGTTAGTTTGTATCAGATATGCTTCTGTTTTGTAATTTGACCCTTGTCTTCCGTCCTTGGTCATTAAATTTTACTTTCGTTATTTGTTGTTGTGGTGCATAATGAAGTGCAGAGCTAATTCAACTCTTTTCACTCATAATAAAACGGAAGAAGTAAACAATTTCACATAACTAAATAGACTAAAACATTAATTAAAAGCAGTTAGTCAAATATAAACTGATGTAATGTTCTAATCCATTGGCCACATAAATGACACTTTTATTGTGATTACAATCAGCAAGAAATTGGAAATGATTAATGAATATATATATATATATATATA
>Ga0214543_1011046_pt1 | contig 12946 bp, 3 predicted proteins | sample CNSS2metaG_FD_160094 | JGI IMG/M metagenome (GOLD analysis project Ga0214543, IMG submission 160094) | Root nodule microbial communities from cowpea collected in UCLA plant growth center, Los Angeles, California, USA - CNSS2 | ecosystem: Host-associated > Plants > Roots > Nodule | place: USA...
GGAAGTTGAATCAAGCCACTCGGAAGGATCATTTTCCACTCCCTTTTATGGACCAGATGTTGGAACGGTTGGCTGGGCAAGCTTTCTACTGTTTCCTGGATGGTTATTCAGGATATAATCAAATAGTTGTTCATCCAGAGGATCAGGAGAAGACTGCTTTCACGTGTCCTTATGGTGTATTTGCTTATAGGCAAATGCCTTTTGGCCTTTGCAATGCACTTGCCACCTTTCAAAGATGCATGCTAGCCATTTTTGTTGATTTGGTTGAGAAGAGTATTGAGGTATTTATGGATGATTTCTCAATTCTTGGTCCATCTTTTGATTCATGCCTTGAGAACTTGGATGTGGTTTTGAAAAGATGCATTGACACAAACCTTGTGCTGAATTGGGAGAAGTGCCATTTTATGGTGAGAGAAGGTATTGTGTTGGGCCATAGAGTTTCTTCCAGGGGAATTAGTGTTGATCATGCTAAGGTGGATGTCATTGAGAAATTACCACCTCTATCAAATGTCAAAGGGGTTAGAAGTTTTCTTGGTCATGCAGGTTTCTATAGAAGATTCATTAAAGATTTCTCCAAGATTGCTAAACCCCTGTGCAATCTCCTTGTTAAAGATGCTCATTTTGAGTTTGATGGTGAGTGTTTGCAGGCTTTTAATAGCTTGAAGGAGAAACTAGTTTTTGCCCCAATGATAATTGCACCAATTTGGACTCAATAATTTGAGTTGATGTGTGATGCTAGCGATTATGCCATTGGGGCGGTTCTTGGCCAGAGAAAAGAGAAATTTTTTCATGCTATTTATTATGCCAACAAGGTCTTAAATGGTGCTCAGCTTCATTATGCCACAACTGAGAAGGAGTTTTTGGCCATTGTTTATGCATTTGAAAAGTTTAGACCTTACCTTATTAGGTTTAAAGTGATCATATATAGACCATGCTGCCATAAAGTATTTGTTGTCCAAGCCTGACTCCAAGACACGGTTGATCAGATGGGTTCTCTTATTACAGGAGTTTGATTTGGAGATTAGGGACAAGAAAAGGAGTGAGAATGTTATTGCAGATCATCTCTCTTGGTTGGTAAATGATGAAGTTACATGCAAAGAGAGGAAGATTTGTGAGACTTTTTGTGATGAAAGCTTGATGCTCATTCAACAAAGGTCGTGGTTTGCAGATATGGCTAATTTCAAAGCTGCAGGTGTTCTTCCTGAAGATCTTTCATAGCAACAGAAGAAAAAATTCTTACATGATGCAAAACATTACCTTTGGGATGACCCTTTCTTGTTCAAGCTTAGAGCTGACAATCTTTTGAGGCGGTGTATCACTGTAGAGGAAGCTGCAGGTATCCTATGGCATTGTCATAATTCGCCTTATGGTGGACACTTTAATGGAGAAAGGACAGCCGCCAAGGTGCTCCAATCTAGTTTCTACTGGCCCACTTTATTCAAGGATGCTCATGCTCATGCTAGGAGTTGTGATAAGTGCTAGAGGATTGGAAGCATTTCAAGAAGAAATGAGATGCCACTGCAAGCAATTTTGGAAGTGGAGGTGTTTGACTGTTGGGGCATTGATTTTGTTGGTTCCCTACCTTCATCGTACAATAATGAGTATATATTGGTTGCAGTGGATTATGTCAGCAAATGGGTGGAAACAACTGCTTGCCAAAAGAATGATGCCAAGACAGTTATCAAGTTCTTGAAGAGACAGATTTTCTCACGGTTTGGAGGTCCTAGGGTCCTCATCAGTGATGGTGGATCCCATTTTTGTAATACTCAGTTAGCCAAGGTTTTGAAACATTATGAGGTTAGGCACAAAATAGCCTCTCCTTATCATCCTCAAACCAATTTTCAAGCTGAAGTGTCCAACCGGGAGATAAAGAGGATTCTTGAGAAGACTATGGCATCATCCAGAAAGGATTGGTCGGTGAAGCTTGACGATGCTCTTTGGGCATATAAGACAGCCATGAAAACACCTGTGGAGTTGTCACCGTTCCAATTAGTATATGGCAAATCTTGTCATCTGCCAGTGGAGATGGAGCATAAGGCTTATTGGGCCTTGAAATTTCTTAACTTTGATTCATCTTTGTTTGTAGAGAAAAGAAAGTTGCAGTTGCAGGAACTTGAAGAAATGAGATTGACAGCATATGACAACTCCAAGAGATACAAGGAAAAGGTAAAGCTATATCATGATAGGAAGCTTTTGAAGAGAGAATTTCACCCAAGCCAGCAAGTGCTACTTTTCAATTCAAGATTCAAGCTCTTTCCTGTCAAGTTGAAATCAAAGTGGTCAGGGCCATTCACCATCAAGGATGTCAAACCATATGGCGCAGTTGAACTAATGGATCCTTCTTCTAGTGATCCAAATAGAAGTTGGATAGTAAATGGTCAGCGCTTGAAGCATTATGTGGCGGGTGAGGTTGAACGCCTCACCACTATCATTCATTTTTCTTATCCATGAACTGTTACCCGTCAAGCTAGTGACGTTAAAGAAGCGCTAACTGGGAGGCAACCCAGGGTTTTTGTTTGTTACTATTTTTAGAGTAGGTTTGCATCTGTTTATATGTGCTTCTGTTCTGTTTTGTTCGCCCAGCGAGTGGCAGTCGCCCAGCGAGTCCGTTTCTGCACAATCTGTTTTTCAAAAATTATGCAAACTCGCCCAGCGACCACCACTCGCCCAGCGAATATTTGCGTTAATTTTTATATGGAGCAGTAGTTGGGCGAGCCGCTCTCGCCCAGCGAGTGTGGTTATTCGTGAACCCAAAAATTATCCAGGCTCGCCCAGCTAGCAGTAGTTGCCCAGCTAACATGGGTAAGATTTTGAAAGTTAAAAAATTAAAATGATGAATGTATTGTTCTATTACAAAATAACTTTTAAGATCTATTTATTCAACTATTCTAATGCACCTGAATTAGGTTTCGTTATTCTCATGAGAAGGAAGATGAGGCTCAGAAGTATATTCTCAATGTTTTTCATTTTTTTATGTGTTTTGAACTGATATTGTAACAATGAGCTCATTTTGAAAAAGGAGTTATGTTTATAGAGAAAACTTATGTGAAAAACTTATTAGTCCCCTATATCGTAATGTCAAGGAACCTGTTTTCAAGACTATTATGAAAATACTGATCGTTAAGACGACTTTAAAAATTAATATCAATGACATGACTATCTTAACCATCAAATGAAGCTTAACAACACACTTTTTTCGCACTAACTTCATTTAATGATAAGACGTTCACATGATAAATATTATTTATTTCTAAATGATTAAATTCTAAAGCTTTTGGAATCTTCTTAACAATAAGCATTTTCATAATAAACTTAAAATCACATTCCTTGACATAACATTACAAAGGATTTGTAGGTTGCTTAAGTTTTTTTTTTATTTTTTTCTTCAAATATAAACCCTTTTCAGAATGAACTCATGGATACAATATCAGTTCAAAACACAAATAAAAAATTAAAAAATAAACTCACTAACAAATACTATAGAATATAAAGAAATGACATGGAATAACAAAAATGAGGTAAGCAACCTATTGGTCCTTATATCGTAATGCCAAAGAATCTGGTTTCAAGACTATTACAAATATCTTTATTGTTAAAAAGGCTTAAAAACTTTAGAATTAGATAATATCAATGACATTTAGCCATCAAATGAAGCTTAATAGCACACTTTTTTTTCCCAACCTTCATTTTATGTGGAGATAATCACATAATTCATATTATTTAATTCTATATTATTAAATTCTAAAACTTTTGAAGTCTCCTTAACCTTAAGCATTTTCGTAATAAACTTAAAATCACATTCCTTACCATAACAGTATAGGGGATTAATAGGTTGGTTATCTTATTTTTTTTCTATAAATATAAGTCCTTTTCAAAATGAACTCATGGATACAAACATATACTATAGAATATAAAGAGATGTGAGAATAGAAAAAAATGAGGTGAAAAACCTATTGGTCCCCTACTTGCTAAGGAATCTAGTTTTAAGACTATTACAAAAAACTTTATTGTTAAGAAGGCTTAAAAAGTTTAGAATTAAATATTATCAATGACATGATTGTCTTAGCCATCAAATGAAGCTTAATAATTTTTTGCACTAATTTCATTTGATGGTGAGACAATCATATAATTTTATATATATTATTTAATTGTAAAACTTTTTTGTCGTTTTCTTGACCTTTTAAGTAATTTTTTAATAAATTTAAAATTATATTCCTTGGCATAATAATGTAGAGGATTAAAAGGTTGTTTATCTCATTTTTTATCTACAAATATAAACTTTTTTTATAATGAACTAATGGATACAATAGCAAATATAGTTCAAATATACTTCAGCAAATACTATAAAATATAAAGAAACTATAATAATAACATTAACAAACATTTGGATATAAAACAACCATTTCAAACTTAAAAAAAAAAAATCAATGATACATAATTAATATAATTAAGAATGTCAACTTTAGATTATGATCTTCATTTTCGGTAGAAGAAAAATATTATTTTTAAATTTTCTTTAACTAAACATATGAAAATGAATAGTTAAACAATAAAAAAAATAATACCTAATTGACTTTGCGAATTTAAATTCACATATCTAAATATTATTCGTCTACAAAGTAATATTTAGTAACACCGTTTTAATATCATAAAAATACAAAATAACATTTAATAAATTTAACGTTAAATTTACCTGATTAAAAAAATAGTAAATAAAAAATTACAAAAGTAGTATAATTTTTTTAAAACTGTCACAACTCCTCTTCTTTGTTTCCTAAAATGTATAAATAATTGAGATCGATATTAGAAATTGAAATTGCGGTACACATGCAACATGCAATGGCGCAATCACATTATGCCAATAAATTATACTGTTAAATTTACCTAAACAGAAAATAATAAATAAAAAATATAAAAATAATAGATATTTTTTTAACTGTATCGCAACTCCAACATATATACAAATTCCTTGTTCCCTTGTAAAAAAAAATCTCAAACTGATAAGTATCAAAGAGTACCAAATTAATCTTTTGAAAGATGACGTGATGAACTCATTCTAAGGTGAAAATATATTATATTAAAAGACAAATACACACCAGTGTATTGACCAGATCTCACGATTGAATCTCATTTTCTGCAACCTAATTGAAGAGAGAACATTAATAATCAAAAGTGAAATGTATCAAGTTTAGAAAAAGAAAAAAAACACTTACTACTATTTAGGTTATATTTTAGCTTTTCAAAAATAAAAATGAATTTGGTTTTTCAAGAAAATAAAAAATGAATGCACCGTTTCTACTATCAACCGAAAGGGTTTCACATGCTCTACCAATTACTGCCACATGCTTTAAGAAATGATACCATATTATGACAGTGTTTTTCTTTTATTATTTTTTTTATGTGTTTTATGTTTTTGTAAGATTTTGAAATTAAATTTTTTTTATCAAATATTATTTTATTTTCATTCTTGCTAAATCATTAAAATGAATGTTTTAGTTTCTTATGAATTTTTATATTATTATATTTCACAGTTCGTAGAGAAAGTTTATTAATAATTATCTTTTATTTTATTTTTTTTATATAATCAATTGGTTTAATTCAAATTATATACATAAGTTTTTAATTGAATTTAATTCTTTTGAACGTTTTGAACGCTTTTTATAAATCATAACATAGACCAATTCTAATATAATTAAAAAATATAATCCATATTTTATTATATTATATTTTAAATTTTTGTAAATCCTTAATTTGTTTGATTGTGCACATATATGCACAATCTAGGAAAAATATAATAGACTAAGTGCAATTTTTCTTATTTATAATAGTTATAAATACAGCAATGAAAATAAATATAAATGTAATAAAAATAAATACAAACGGATAGAAAATAAAAATTGTCATTTCAATACTTTGAAAACAATGAAGTTAAATTTTAAATATGAATTACTGAAAATTTGAAATCACAATTTTAAACATGGGATTATTGTTTCTTTTGTTTCCGTTTACTCTTCTTTTACTGTATTAAAATAAAATAATATAAAATCAGAAATCAAACAATTAAAATAATATATATAATTATGACAAATATTGAAACGGGAAGAAACATATATCTATAGAACAATTAAAAAAAAAATCTTCTGAATGTTTTGGATGCTCTTTATAAATCATTAAATAGACAGATTCTAATATAATTAAAAAATATAATCTATATTTTATTAGATTACTTTTTAACTCTTTGTAAATACTTAATTTGTTTGATTGTGCACATATATAAAATAAAATAATATAAAATCAGAAATCAAACAATTAAAAAAAAATAAAAATAAAAAATATAAGAAAAATCGTTATTGTGACCAGTATTGGAACGGGGAAGAAACATATATCTGCATTTCGATTTCTATATGATTTGAAAAAATCTTTTTCTGTTTCCTCTTCCCTTATCTTTGAACTTGAATTTGACTTTCCAAGAAAAAGTAATGCGCAGTTGGCATGGTCAATACGAGTTCTGGGCTTGTAGTGTGTCACAGACTTTAACAGATGGATCTCACGTGACTCATTTATTTTATTTATTATTTTTTATATATTTTATGTTATTGTTGGATTTTAAAAATATTTTTTTTTTCTATCTCATATTATTTTATTTTTATTCTTTTCTACATCATTATTTTACTAAATCCAGTAAGGTATAAAAGAAATGTATGATTTATATTATAATTATCTTTTATTTTATTTTCCTATGTAATCAATTTTTTTTATTTAAATTATATATATATATATATATATATATATATATATATATATGATGTTAAACTGAATTTAATTTTTATAATGTTTGGGTTTTCTTTTTGAAAAATCATGCGATAGATAGATTCTAATATAATTAAAAAAATATAGAAGTTCTTTTAATCTTATTAAATATTATGATTTGTTTGACTGCACATATATAAACATTCTAGTAAAAAAATATGAGACCGACAGTGTAGGTTTCTTATTTATAATAAGTATAAATAAAGTAATGAAAATAAATATAAGAATTGTGATTTCCAATATTTTAAAAAATTTTGAAATTAAATTTTAAGTATGAATTTCTAAAAATTTGAAATCATAATTGTAAACTTGTTCTTTTGTTTATGTTTTTTTTTTTATTATTTATCACCTCCTTTCATTGTTGTATTTAAACAAGAGAATGAGGCTGAAATATATGAAAAATGATAGTTCCTTGAAAAAAGAATTAATCTAACAATTGATAATAAATAAAATTTAATCTCATAATTTATTATAAAAGAAAATAAAATCAAAGGTCAATTTTATAATTTTCTTTTGTATTAAGAGCATTTTTAGTCAAAGAATAAATTTACCTAACTTTTATGTCTTATTATATGTAACATTTTTTTAATAAAGAACAACATTATTAAAATTATCTTCTGAATTAAATATTCAGATATTAGTTATTTTTATATATCATTTCTTTTGTCTTCTATATTAGACAATTTGTTAATCACATAATGTGTTACAAAAATACTAAAGCCATATTGATTTTCATCAAAACAATGAATTCATATACTAAAAGAGAAATTTAAAAATATTTTAAATATTAATTAAAATAATTAATATAGCAATAAAGATGAAACGTAAATAAATATTTTTTAGAGAAGAAAATAGTAAAAGTTATAATTCATTGAGTATTTAATTTAAAAATATATTTCATATTTGAAAAAATTATTGATTTATAAAAGTCTATATTGATGATTCTTCAAATGATATTCTCACTTGTAACATTTTTTTTTCACCTAGAAACAAATTTTAATGGATTATGATGAGTTGAGATTCACTTTTTTTGTTCTTCTAAAAATTGTAAAAAGGTTATGGGGTCATTGTACAGGCACCATGACAAGAGGAATTTTCTCGATACTTTGGACTATAAAGTTAAACTTATATGTATCCTTTTTGTCATGCAAAATAAATTTAAAAACAAGTTTTCTCACCTCTTAGTATAGTTATCACTTATTAATATTCTTCTCAAGCCACATCGATGAAATTCAAGCTACTACACTGTAAAAACATTATATAGGCATTAACTTAAGTTAATTGAAGTTAGTGAAGTAAAAGTAAATCTTATAGGTACTGTTGCAGTTTAGCTGATTATAGGCATGATTAGTTGCAGCCTTTTTGTCCATATGTGCAATGTGTATTATTAACCAAACTCAAGTGATGCCATGAGTTTAAATTTGTGAATGTATGAGTGTTTCTTCATGTTTATGCATGTGATTTTTGGAGGTGCAATAAAAACTGAACTGAATTGAGTGAATACTCAATTGAATGTTTCAAGGTGTGCATATGATGATTGGAGAGGGTTAGAACCTGTTGTGCAGTAATTAAACCAGCAAAATCACGCTACTAGTGGAGCGCCTGACAATGCGGAATGGAGCGAGCGGTGCCCGGTGGCAAGTTGAGATCGTTAGGCGATCTACGCTGAAATTTCGCCTAACGGTGCTTAGGTAGTGCCAGGCGATATCGTAGGGACATTGTAGTATTCTTTTTGCATTTTGCATGTTTTGAAATGTCATACCTGCCTAGGATATGCTTGACATTATCACGAGCAGGTAGGTTCGTGATTATTGATGGAACACGTGATTAATATGAGTGGGGTTGGTATTAATGATACCCTCGTGTGAGGATACAAGCGGAGAGGTTCGTATGTTCTGTACTCAAACTTGAGAGTTATTGCGAGCGAAGAGGTTCATAGCTGGATGAATCACTTGTGCTAGACTACGGGTGTGGAGGTCCGTAGCGGCTAGACTACGAGCGAGGAGGTTCGTAGAGGTTGGACCACGAGTGGGTAGGTTCGTGGAAGCATGATATATCCTGAGGCCATGGTTAAGTACATGTATGATAGGAATGAATAGTCTAGTCTCGTATAGGTGATAAGACGATGATCCAAAATACCCCGAGCAACCAGGGGATTAAAAGTGAGCATTGTGATAAGTTAGGGTCTCTTGGGTAGGGTTTCTATGTTACTAAATATGTGTGGTTATAATGATTTCAGCTCACCCTTTCTGTTTGTGTCTGGCGATGATTGTGTGGCTTGTTAGACGAAAGCATATGTTGTTTCAAGTGATGTTGGTGATGCTTAGAGCTAGAGTGAGGGCTAACTATTGGGATTTCATTTGAGGAGCTTGTTTTTTTTATTTTGTAATTTTTAATTAAGTTGGTTTTGGAAATAATATTTTTTAATGATTTACATTATGGATTTTGATTTTGGCGCTTGAATAAAGCTAAATTTATCGCACTTTTGGGAATGAATGTTAAATGTCGAATTATTTCCAATAGCATTTATTTTATTAAGTAATATCCAACAAGGATGTTACAAAGGTTCATAGAAAACTAAAGTTCACAAATGAAACATTGACAATTCTTAATCTTACGGAATAGAAAAACTTAAAGGTTGGCTTGAAATCAGAATCAAAATAAAAATTGTTCTAGCTTCCACAAAGGAAATAGAGGTTTAAGGGATTTCGGGCAAAGGTTGAACAGAAGCGGAGTGAAAAAGGGACAAAAAAAAGAGGAGTTGATAAGAGAAGACACGATGCAATGGTCATTAGAAGAAGAAATAGAAATAGAAAAACTTAATGGAGGAAAGATCGACATTTTGTCAAAATGTTATTTTTAAATAAATACACTAATATTTTAGGTTTATAGTCCACCACTACAAGAGAATATGGTTATTATCTATGCCAATATTTCGTAGGTAATGTGCATTTTTCATAGGTAATTTGAATTTATCTATGAATTACCTACGAAGTAAATTTCGTATGTATTTCGTTGGTAGATAACTTTATCTTCGAAAATGTACTTCGTAGGTAACTTACCTACGACATTTATCTACGAAATTGGAGCGTCCATGATTATCTACGAAAACATTCATCGAAAAATTTGCCATTTAGAATTCGAGTTACCTACAAAATATTTTGTAGGTAAATTATCTACAAACATTTCGTAGGTAATTTACCTACGAAAATTTCCATGGGTAAGTTATCTACGAAAACCTGTGTTGGTAATTTAAAAATCGTAAAATTTAGGAGATCTCACTTTTGATCTAATTAATTTTACTCCTAATTTTATGAATTTTAATAAAATTTAATATCAAATAATGGTATAATGTAACGTCCCAATTTAGTAGAATAATTCTAATAAATAAAACGTTGCAGGGTTATAGTATAAAATGAAGCACCAACAGAAAACATATAAGAATAATCTTCTAAAGTTATCCATAATATTATTAGAAGAAGAGTACCAAGGCACAAAACATTAAATAAATAAAGTGCTCACAGAGCAAGGAGTTGCAAAAAAATAAATAAATAAAACGGTATGACAAAAGTTGCTCAAAAGAGCACCAACTACCATGCCCAAAACAAGACAACAACATCACTATCATCCGAACGATCTTCAGGAATCTCCACGTCTGCTCACACTAAGGATTTGGTGATCATCGCAAAAAGAAACACCACATAAGAAAAACACAAGCAAAAGGGTAAGCTAGAGATAAAATATTTAACATGTTATTGAGCAAGCATATTATAAAACAAGTTATAGACAAGCAAAGCAGTAAGCACTCAAAACATGTGAAAGCAAACAATTGAAGGACTCTCTAACTCAATATCCGGATCATACTCTTGATATAGAATTCTAAAGGAAGTATGCACCTGTGCTGGTTTCTAAACTCTGCAGAGTCTAGACGCAAGGGGTTATCACCCAACCACACATAGGGTTAATCCTCTAATGTCTTGGGCCCAATACGTCCCAAGACTAGGACCTCCTGCCACTCTCACCACATAAATTATTCTACTCTATGTGAGCGTGAATAATTTTTAGAGTTCAGGATACCTTCCTTAATCTAGACATCTCCTATATCAAGGTATACATTAACCACCATCAATAAGAGTTTCCCTTGAAACTCTTTTACCAAAAATTTCCACATGCCATCTCAATCATTCAAGTCTCATGCCAAACCACTACCAATCAAACAAGTCATGTTTTCCATTTCATACTCAACATAACAAGCTACACACATCTAATCGACGATCAAACCGGTCAAACCATAAAATAGCATGTTACAAACCAAATGTCAAAATTTGAGCTCAATCAAACGGTTAATGAGTCGGGAAAGTCAATTTTATTAAAACTGCGCATATCAGAAAAATACACAGTTGCCCAACGAGCCATGGAACTCGCCCAGCGACTGTGCGACGCATCAGAATACGAGAAGTGATGTCAAACATCACAGTTTCATGAATATTTGAACCCCTAACTCAGAAATATACCAAAACTAACGTTGTCCAATCACTTAAACATGAAAAGAAATGATGGAGGAGTCAGGTAAACTCCCGTAAACTTCTTGCCTTTTCTTTCTCTCACGATTCCTATAAAAAATTATTCATTTTCACTCTTGTATGTTGATTTGTTTTCTGGAGTTCTTCGTTTTGTTATTTAGGTCAGTGAGAAATTTTTTTGTTATGTGGTGCGCAAATCTGCTTGAGAAGGTGGTTGCCGATGGAGGCAATGAAGGCGGCAAGGAGGCGAGAGCCCGTAGAGTTTCTTTCTCTCTCGGTTCACATAAAAACTTTTTCCTTTCCACCCTTGCTCGACGATTTGATTTTTGGTGTTGTTGATTTCCATGATTTTGATAGTCAAAGATTCTTTGATTTTCATTTCTCAGGTAATCCGTAATTCATTCTGAGTAAACTGTATTTGAATTTATCGAGATAAAATTGGGTCAAAATTCGAAAAGTTCAAAGGGTGACTAATCTTAATTTTCAATAAAAATTAAGAGAGAAAAATATATTTAATTTTAAAAATAAAACAATTTTTTATTAGCAATTTAAGAAAGAAAAGTATATTTAATTAAGTGTATATTTTTTAGTAAAAAGGAAACAAGTTGTCTAATAAATAATATTTATATTCTGATAATAAATACATAATATTACCATTTCTAATAGTAATGGACTTTCTTATATAATTTTGGAGGGGAATGTGTAGAGGCCTTAACTATGCATGGTTATTTAATAATTATATTAGTTGAGCATATGCTTATTATCATAATTGGTATCGGTGTTTTATAAATATTATCCAAATATTCTTAAAAGTTAATACGTCTCTCTTTTCTCCGTTCATAAAATAAACCAATATGAAGTCCTTCTGTTTATGTACATTTTTTTTTGTAAGTTTAGACAATGTCTTTAATAAGTTTATATGTACTCGTATTACTCTTATGTATAGTTCAAACACGTAATTCAATTAATGAGACTTATTTTAAAAAAATGTTTTATATAAAAAAGTGCATGAAAATTGATAAATAAGTTTATGTTAAGCATTATTGTTAAAACATAAAGATTTTATTAAAACAAAAAAATTAAATAAAAATAAAAATATGAAAGATCACATCAAATCCATGATATAAATATATCGTACAAAAGAATATTTTTTATGAAAAAATTTAAGTAATTACATAAATAAATAAAAAATAAACCAATGCAACTCCAGTAGATAAATTTTTAAAAAGTATAAGATATTTATCGTTAACAAAGTCCTTCACAATTCATAAAAAATACCTTCAAAATTTATTGTTGCTTTTTAAACATTATTATTTTTTAATATTTAATATTTCTTTGACATCGGATAAATTTTCTATGTAATCTAAACTTATTGACCATCTTCATCAAAATCCATCCTCTCAATATTGGAAAGATATGAGCATATATTAATCATTTTACTTTTTGTTTTCTTAAAATATCCTTTCTGCATCTATCTGATGGAAAAATTAAATTCGTGTCATGCTTCAGTTATAATGCCTCCACAGCCCTTGACAGTCTCGGTTAGTTGTGTTACTATTGAACTGTTTTTATTTTTCTTACTTCTATTCAAGACGAATATATATATATATATA
>Ga0214543_1011050_pt1 | contig 12943 bp, 4 predicted proteins | sample CNSS2metaG_FD_160094 | JGI IMG/M metagenome (GOLD analysis project Ga0214543, IMG submission 160094) | Root nodule microbial communities from cowpea collected in UCLA plant growth center, Los Angeles, California, USA - CNSS2 | ecosystem: Host-associated > Plants > Roots > Nodule | place: USA...
CATATCACATTTTTTTTATATATTATATTTTTTATATATATATATATATATATATATATATATATATATATATATATATATATATATATATATATTACATTTAATTATATATATTTTTTTAAAAATTTTAATTAATTAATTAATTAATTAATGTTTTTAATTGAAAAAATTAAAAAGATAAAAGATTGTTATTTTCATACATTAAATTACTTTATAATAACTAATAATTGAAGTTTGATTTTTTAATGGTAATAATTTAAATTACAACATTATTTCATATTTATACCTTTTAAATAATATAATACAAAAAAATTATCTATTAAATTATTTTTCATTTTAATTTTTTATTTAAAAAAATTACTTGTTCCATCTTGTAACCCACATAAGTTGTCTAAGTAATTAAAAGAATTATCAACTTGTCGTTACTAATTCTAATAACTCATGTTTACAAGATATTAGTGATAAAAAAAAAAATTCTATACCATCAAATGATTGAAAAAAGCTAGCATAAATAAAATGTTAGTCTCACAATAAATATGATGTTAAAAAAATGAGTGATCCTCATGATTACACTTACCACATGATTAATGGTAAGATCCTCATCATCACCCAACATAAGACCTAATTTAAAAAATAAATAGTTTCTCCTAACTTTACCATTTCTAACCAATCTCTTGTTATAATTAAGAAATATATTTGAGTGAAAACAAATCCCAAGAGTGATCATGAGATACAATATGAATCAAGTAATTAAAATTAATTCAAAATCAAGTAATTACGTCCTAATAATTATAACTTAAATAAATAACTTACTCAAAAATTTAGATTGTGTTACAATCACTTGCTATGATTATTTAATTTATTTCACTAAACACATAAATAATCAAACAATGATTTCAAAATTTGAAAGAACGATAACTAGATTCTCTTACACAAAGCAACAACATAAACATATGCATTCATATTAATTACAACAATGAAAACCAACCATGTCTAACTCAATTGAAGATCCAATCAATAGAAACTTGACCCTAATTAATATGTGGTTGAAAAGAACACAACACAACACAAGCCACCATTGTTTTTGGAAGTACAAGTATGATAAATGGAGTTGTAGTTTAGTTAGGGTTTTGCATACGTGGTAGTTGGAAATTAATTGGGACAAAATAGAAGCTCCCTTTTGATAGGGTTGATTTGTGCCCTTTTTCTTGTGATACACACATAAGAAAGTAGTTGAATTAGATAGGCCAATGAATTAATTGCAATGGAGAAGAGAGGCAAAACATGTGCCCTATAAACAAAGATGTTTTAGAGGTAAGAGAGATTGTGATATATCTTGAGATGTGGAAATCACACCATGGGAAAATGTCAAAGATAAGATCCAAAACTTTGAAAATAACACCATCATAATAACAACACAATTTATTCACACCATTCTAACATGGGATTTCTCTTCAAGGAGCTTCTAATCTCTCTCCATGTCTCTTCTAACCCTAAACCACCATAAAAAAAAATATTACTTAGTTGTGTCATTTGAAAAGGACTTTTCCATTAATCTTTATAAGAAGATACTCAAAATAAGTTTTTGATTACAAGTTATTAGTTTATGCATGTGTTAAAATTTAGATTTTAGAAATGTTAATAAGAAATGACTTTTTCTATAAAAGGGTCTCTTTTAACAAATTTCTTCATAGGTATTTTCAGGGGAGAAAATTAAGAAAGAAAATAAAGTTTTATCATGAATTAAAATTAGTGTCAACTAAAAATAAGACTTTTAAAATAAATTAGATGTGTTGTATAAACTGGTTTAATTTATGGATTTTATTTTTAATCTTCTCTAGAAGAAATAGTTATTTAAAAATTATAATTTTTTTTATTTAAACATAAATTAATTTATAAACCAGTTTTAAAAGTCTTGTTTTTAGTTAAAAAATGAGTGTTAATAGGATACGAATCACAAAAGGTGCTACCAAACAAATAAAATAGTTTAACATTTTTTTAGTAGGGATCAACTTTTTAAAATAATGTTTGCATGATTATTTAATTTTTTTCTAGATTTCAACACTTTCCCCATCTCTTGCCACATGGCATGATTACCATACTTTCAGTCTTACATGAGAACCCAACAAACAAAGAAAATTTAAGAAAAAGCAATGTCTTATCATACCATTTATTCAGGCAACCATTAATTGTTTCTTCTTTTTATAGTTTCATTGATGCTACGTTATTGTTTTTAATATGCATTTCTCTTTTTCGAGTTTCGTTTTTTAACTAATGTTTTAATTTTATATTGATTTCAATGTTTGGATTTGAAATTTAGTCCAATAAACCATCAAAAGAGCTTAATATTCCTTTGAGTGTGTTTGAAAAGAATGTTACGAGATTATTTATTAACTCATAAATATTGTCAAGTAGTATAGTAGGTATGAGATCATTTTTATTAGTATAAGTTAAATTATTACTATAAACATGTGGAGTTTATATCGTTAAATAATTTGTTAATACAAGATATCAAAGAAGATCACAAGAGCCTGTCTATTAGTAAAAATTTTGAATAATTTGTATACGATTTTTGGATTCAAATTTTATTATTTTTATTGTAAAAAATATATAATAATTAAATACATTGCTAATGCAACAAAAAGTAGTAGAATGTAATGTAATGTAGATCCTCAGTGCATGTATTAGTTATTTAATTTCTGTTTAAATTAAATTTGTAGCACAATAATTTCAACTTGCAAGAAAAAGTCATATTTTTATACTATACTATAAATGAGGTTTTTATGTTCATTAGAAGTCATATACTTTTGAAAAATAAGATTAACAATATCTGAGTGATAAATTACATGTTCTCTAATTAATTGAATGGACTCAAATTGCAATTAAAACATCTTCAAAAGTTAAATAAACAATTATGAGAATATTTTTCTTTTGTGAATAAATAGTAACATAATAGGGCATATGAGAGAAATGCATAATGCATGCTCTATCACATGAAAAGTTGAGTTTTTCAAAGGAATGAATGGATTTTTTTAATCAAAGCCTTTTACTTATGAAAATACATAGCAAAGTGAGCATCTAATGTAATGTACAAGATAAGGCAGAGATCTCATAGAGTGGAGAATGAACAATATTATAAACTTATTTTCTATTCATATTTTTCTTAATTTATCATATTAAAGATTAATCTCATTTACAATATTGTACTTATTATTATTACTTAATTAGATAAGTTTTTTTTCAGAAAAAAAATATAAATTATCTATTATATGAATACTCTCCAGATTTATGAACAATAATGTTTAAGCATTTTGACAACAACACTTTACAAGGGTATAATCCTTTTATTAGAAAGACTACAAATTATCAAGTTTTGTGATTGCTTTTTCTTATATTTAACTCATAATTTTCTTTCACATAATAGACTAATTGTTTTAATTGAGTTTTCTTCGACCAGCAACACATTTGTGAGAAAAATATCATTGTTGAAAGAAGATACAAAGGGTTTTTCACACGTTATTATGTATATTTTATTGTCAAAAATGATGCAAAAGGTTGATATTTCAAGCATAGCAATAGTGAGCATGAACAACACAATGTCTTTTTATACATAACAAGAGCTAAGAGTTAAAACATAAGAGAAAAGTTCGTGGATGAGATTGTTTCTCTCTATTTTAGATTAATTAACATAAACCATGTAATTTAGATAAAATAATCGTGATTAATTTCTTAAAATTATATTTTACTCATTGGAAAGAGTATTAATGTGGCATTGACTTACCCCTCACAAAAACTTCCCTTATCCTCCGGCAACTTGCACGTTGAATACTGACCAAGTTTTAGTGCTTAATGAATGAATCACCAAACAAACATTTTAAACTTCACCAAAAAGTTTAAAAGTAATAACCCAAAGTAGAGGAAATATTCTATGTATAATAAATTTAATATTAATTTTGCTAGAATTTAATTTCATGTGTTTATTCATGTAAACGTCATTAATGAACAAAAAATTATTATATTTTACAATTACTATTTTGAAAAGTCTTAAATGAAGATTTTATAATTTGTTAATTTCACAATTAATTTTTATTATGCAATAAAGTTTATTCCACATACTTGATGTAACTGAAGACTCCAAAACAAATCATTAATTAAACGAGAATAATTTGTATTTGAATAGTATCAAAATTATTAAACTCTTTGTATGACATGTAAACTGATGATAGTGTAAAAACTTTTTAAATTCTTACTTACTACAATTTTATTCAATTTGAAAAAATATGATTTTGTTTGAAAGAAAAAGACATTTTCTGATTTCGATTGGTTTCTCATTAAACTCAGAAATTTCAAAAAAGAATTTTGGGATGTAAATTATTAGTTAATTTACTAAAAGATGGTGTCTGAATTTGTTGGTGGAACAAACAAAACCATGAAGCTATCTTGAACTAAAAATGAAACAGAATCCACCCTGTTTTCTCACCCTTGGTGGAACCTTGTCTCCTTTTTCTTTCTCTCTCTTCTTTGTGTCATGCAATTTCTTCCCTGTTCTCTTTCTCGGGTACTTTCTTTCTCTCTACCTCTCTCTCTAATTGCAGATTTTACTGTGTTCATAATAATTCTCACCAAATCCCAACCCAGTTCTGAATTTGATTTGGTTAATAATACCAAGATCCAAGCATAAAGTTTGTTTTTTTTTTTTTTTTTTTTTTTTTTTTTTTTTTCCTTTTGGGTGGAACAAAGTTTGAGCCTTTTTCGGAAATTTATCTGTTTTGTGATATTAACTGCACTCTCTTCCTTGTGGGGTTTCTGTGCAGATTAAACTTGGGATTGTGTGATTATTCCGAAATGACCCCACACCACTAAGTGTTATGATAACTTGGAACCTGTTGCACGCAAGAATAAGCTGGACACACGCAATAGCGCTATTATTTCTTCATTTTTTTGTTCTTGGTCAAAGAAATAGTACTTGGGAGCCCTGAATATTCAAGCTCTGATATGGGGTACCTCAATTCAGTTTTATCCTCTTCAGGTCAGGTTCATGCCGCAGAAGATTCACCTGTCAGTGGAGGGGGCCTCAGGTTTGTAATTTGTTCATCTTTCTGTAGATCTAGAGTTGGTTCAGTATAATGAAGAATTGGTGTGTTTATTTGATGGTTACAATTACTGATGTTGGTTAATGGTATTCTTTCTAGGTAGTTTTGTGTCGAATTCTCTGTTATGCTCTGTCCGTTTTGTTGTATCGTCCCATGTGTTGCTTTGCAGATTCACAATCATAGTTCTGTTCTATGCTGTTCTTGTTAGTGTGGATTTTGTGACCATGGGTCAAGAAGCAAATTTAGTGTAGTTTTTCTTTGTATAACATGATTGTTTGAAGAGGGGCCATGGTTGATGTAGAACTAGTCATTCTTTGTTTTGTTGAACGTCATTACTAAGTTCTGGTTTTTCTACTTCTTATCCGTTTATCCCTTTTTACATTTGATTCTCTCTTATTGGCTATAAGTTATGTTGGACAATGTTATAATTCATACTCTTACTGAAATGAATGACTACCCTTTGCTGAATTTTTTCTATGACAATGATTGAAAATAGATGGTGATTTATGCGTGCATAATTCAATGGTTATTTTTTATGATAGATGATTTTAATTGGTATTCTTTATATTCCTGTCTTTTGGCTGATGGAATGATTTGGTTTTGACAAATTTGTTATGACTTGTAATTGCAGTCAGAATGGCAAATTCAGCTATGGGTATGCTAGCTTCCCTGGCAAGAGATCTTCAATGGAAGATTTTTATGAGACAAAAATTGATGGCGTTGATGGTGAAATTGTTGGCCTTTTTGGAGTTTTTGATGGTATTTTTACATAACACTTTCATCTCCTTGGCCTTGTACTGTATCCATGCTACTTATGCTAAGAGAAAATGCCAAGATGGGGGAGTTGCTGATGTAAATTAATTGGAAACTTAGAAATTGTTTCCTTTAGAGCCAATAAAAAGTGGTTATTTCAATCTGACTGTCGAATGTTTAATTGTTATGATTTGCTATGGTACTGTTTTCTGCGCACCAGGAGGGAAATCTCTCTGTAGGTTCTTTATCTAAGTAATCTGTATTTGAGCATAATTTCCAGAGGCTTTAACCATTAACCTGTACTTTCTGTTTCAAGTATTCTTAATTGTTATATAGAACCTTCATGAGTGCTGAATGTTTCTTTCTTCAGTTTTTCATTTCTATCATTAAGACATGTATGATATCTTTTGTACTGTTCTTTATTGGCTAAAAATCTGCAACTATCCTTTTTGAAACTTTCAGGTCATGGAGGTGCTCGTGCTGCCGAGTATGTCAAGCAAAACCTGTTTAGCAATTTGATCAGACATCCAAAATTCATTTCTGATACCAAATCTGCAATAGGTCTGTAATTTCCTACCCATGATATAGCATCATGATCCCTTAGCCTGATGTCCTTCAATTGGTAAATCCTGAGATTAACTTTCTTTTCCTGCTGTCAAACTGTTTTTCTTCACAGCTGATGCATATAACCATACCGACTCTGAATTTCTGAAATCTGAAAATAATCAAAACAGAGATGCTGGATCAACTGCTTCCACTGCCATTCTTGTCGGAGACCGCTTGCTTGTTGCAAATGTTGGGGATTCCAGAGCTGTTATATGCAGGGGTGGAAATGGTAAGGCTTGTTGTCTTGTATCGTAAATTCTTGCTTAGTTGCACAGATTGTATTACAGATATTGTTTCACAGTAATTTTAGTTTTCTGACACCTTGATGTCATAATATTCGTTATTGTTATTTTCAAATGGTTCTGGAGGTTTCAGTATTATGCTAACCCTTTGCATTTCTGCTTGATTGCTGCAATATTTGTCTCTACATGCTAATGCCTATACTTAATATTTGTATTGTCTCACCAAATTTACAGCCATTAAGTAATCATTTTTGCTATTATGTTTCCATTTCCTTGCGTCTATAAGTTAACAACTTTTAGGCACTTGTATCATATGCTATTTAGGCACTTGAATTGAATGGTGACTCAAATATTTTGCTTTCCTATGTTGTTTCAACTAGCCATTGCTGTTTCCCGAGATCACAAGCCAGATCAAACTGATGAGAGGCGAAGGATTGAAGATGCAGGTGGTTTTGTCATGTGGGCTGGTAAGGTCACCTTATAGTTAGCTTTTGTTACCAGGTTTATGGATTCATCTTGTTTGTCTCTGGTAAGTTTTACATTATATACAGGAACTTGGAGAGTTGGTGGCGTTCTTGCTGTTTCTCGTGCATTTGGCGATAGACTCCTCAAGCAGTATGTTGTTGCTGATCCAGAAATCCAGGTGTGTTTACAATTTATTTCATATATTGTTAGATCCATCAATATCTCTGTATATTACTCTATGAAACATCCATTCAGTAAATAAGAGACCAATTTCTTTGGCCCTCTTTTGTATATTTCCCTTAACTAAAACATGTTTGTGATCTTGCAGGAAGAAAAGGTTGATAGCTCTCTTGAGTTTCTCATATTGGCCAGTGATGGGCTATGGGATGTTGTCTCAAACGAGGTTTGCAACGATTTTCATTTCTTTCATGTTAGAAACCACACTAGAGACCTAGTACTCATCCTTAAATTCTGTGCAACACACGTAGGTTCATCATTACTGATGTGTTTTTTCTTCTAAGAAGGTTCATTAGGGAGATATTATATACATGTAACACGAGTCTAACTCATGTAAAAAGTTGACATCACTTTAAATTCACATAACCACACATCATGTGGTGTTTAACTTTGTTTTTTTTGCTCAACAACGTGAGACTTAGACTCACATTTGAATTATAATGACCTCTACATGATGTGTGGCTCAAGAAAATTAGCTATCAATCTCCTAGAAAAGCTTAAGACCAAGCTCATGAATGTGCAAACAAGAAATCCAAGTCATGTTGTCTTGCTACTCATCTAAATCTCATAATCTTATCACCTCTATTCAGGAAGCTGTTTCCATGATTAAACCGATTCAGGACGCGGAGGAGGCAGCAAAGAGACTGATGCAAGAAGCATACCAGAGAGGTAGTTCTGACAACATTACATGCATCGTTGTTCGTTTCTTGTCGAACCAAGGTGCTTCTTCTCACAGTAACTCTGGCTAAGTGTTCTTCATTAGAAGATCAGTGTTGTATCTGGAGATAGATAAAAAAAAGATGGCACGAGGCAAAATGAGTTTGTTATAGTTGGTCAAAGACATTCCTTGTAGCTGTGTACCATGCAAGAATAGAAATCAAATTTGAACTCACTATGGTCCTCTAGCATAGATATGTTTTCACATTTTCAAACCATTTCACTTCCATAATTGAGTCCTATTTATAGCCAGGAAAAAATAGCTGTGCAAAAGAGTTTAAAGTGTTTGAATATTTGACATGATGTTTGTAAATGTGGTGTTGATCCTATTAATCCCCTCTCCCAAACAAACTACTAGTGTGCTTGGTTGAACTTATGTTCCCTTTTCATTGTTAATCTGGTTTTACAGTGTTAGTCCCATCCCATGTAACACCTACACTCATGTTCTACTTTAATAGTGGCTTTTCATCAAGTGTACAATAATGTGAATCCAGTTACAAACAATGTTCTTCCTCTTTTTCTTTTGTCACTATTTTCAACTGTTTATAGCATATGTATGAATGGTTTTAGATTATCTAGATTCTGCAAATTAACTTTTCATTAAGATTGAGTTCAAAATAAGGCGATTTGGAAATATTTATTTAAACACAGGAACTAAGATGATGTTCCATTCAAAATTTTAAGTTTGACTTTAAACTATCAGACATTTTTTAAAGAAGAAAGAGAAAAGTTTGTTGTCCAATGAAAAGAATGAGCTACTTTTAGAAATGGACTCAGAAAATTACGTTGTCGACAAGGCAGGTTTTGCACTTACGTACGACGAGCGAACTTGTAATTTTCTTCATCATCGTCCAATAAAACAAAAGATGTACATGGTAAAATATTCAGTTAAATATAAATATATATATTATATTTATATTCACATAATCAAGAATAATATATTTTTTATGAAAGCCTTTTCTAAGACATATATGCATGACTGATAGAGTGGAAAAATAGAGGGAATGACAGAAAACGAAAAGAAGAAGAAAAAGTAGTAAAGAATAAAAGAAAAATTAAAACTTATATGTATATTAGTATCTCTAATTACTAATAAACATACATAACTTAGTTTGAGAAAGAGTGTATAACATCATATATATATATATATATATATATATATATATATATATATATAGAGAGAGAGAGAGAGAGAGAGAGAGAGAGAGAGAGAGAGAGAGAGAGAGAGAGAGAGGATTTGAGTTGAAAGAAGGATGAATGAAGAAGGCAAGTTGAAGGCTTATATAGGAGAAATGAAATATATTTTATTTGTAGAAAAGAAGAAAATTTTGTATGCCTTGCCTACCAAGTCATGGAATAACAAGTAAAGTGAAACCAGCCAAAAGTAAAAGGTTGAATATCATTAAAATAGGAATATTAGTATTTGAACATTGTATTATTGTTAACTGGAAAATATTAAAAATGTAAATCTTACTTTTTTTTAATATGATTCTGCAATTTTTAATTAATAAGAGACACATTGTTAGAAAAAAGAAATATTGTAGTAGCATTATAGTCTCAATTAAAATACTAAGATATTGCATTACCAACCAATCTATTGGGTCCCAAATCTCGTTTTCATACGATGTTTTTTAATGTATGAAATTTGGCTTCTGTTTAATTAAAGAACATCGTGATGCATGTGGAACTCATAAAATAATTAGTTATGAATTTATTAAAATTGACTTACCTAAGGCTTTTCGTTTCCTTATTTTTTTTTTGCAAAAAAAAATTGTTCACTTTACAATTGTTAAGTAAACAGAGGTGAAAAGATAGGTTACCATAAGTGAAGTTATATTTTTTTTATGATAAAATTTTATTAAATAATCTAGTACGAAGACAATAAATATAATCGTGGTGTAAATATTTTTGTAAATTAATCTTTTGTAATGTATAAATTATGTTTCATTTATGTATTCTTATGTCGGAGTTTCATAACTTCTTATCCTCAACCCTTATTGGATATGAGAAAAGTGACTTCAACCCTCAAGATTTTGTTCGTGATTTCTGTTTTGAATTTTCTTATACTTCATGGATTTTATTGTTGAATTCAGTTTGAATAATTTAGTAATATTTTTACTAATTATCTCATTATGGGTGAAATAAAATATTTTTTTCGTCAAAATAAATATTACCAGTTCTAGAAAATTTAAATAGCAATGAAATGGGTGCTAATAGTATCTGACAGAAATTAGATTTAGGTTCTTTCTTCGTGCACCCCAAAATTACTAACTGTAACCACATAACAATGAAAAGGACACAAATATCCTTCAATTCTACACCATACCACTATTGTTGTTGTTGTCACTTCCACCACGGTCGCTGCTCAGAGAAAGAAATAAAGAAAGAGAATTAGGAGTGACAATATGGTCTTAGTCCGACGGGTCAATCTCTAGGTCCATCAAAAAAATGTGGGATGAACAAAGATATTGAATGTGTTGATATGTAAAAGCTCGGCTCACATAATCCACAACCTGGATGGTTTGGCCCATGACCCACACAATTTGGCCTGCGGTCCACAGAAGTTGGTTTGCGACCCACATAAAAAAAAACTTGCACTTGTGTATATTTATTATTTTTTTTTACTTGTGCATAAATATTTCAAATTCTTGTATAAGTGAAAAATATATATTATTTGAATGTGCTAAAATTTGAAAAATTCATCATAGATGTCAAAGTACGAATATAAATATAATGAAAATATTAAATTATCAATTTATCATTCAACTTCCTAAAGTATTTCTTTAATTTTGTGAACTTGTTAATACTTTCTAACTTGCTACATAAGAAGAAAATAAAATACACGAGGTAAAATCATTTCGAAACGAATTTTATGTGTTCCAAAAGACTCATTTCAAAATATATTTCATATAGGAGTGTTCTGTAAAAAAATTTCCCAAAGGCATCATATATGTTTCGGAAAGTTTGTTCCCAAATTTCTATTATGTAAAACCTTTCCGAAAATACATTTCATGCATTCTGGAAATGTAATTCTACAAATTTTGTTCCAATTTTTTTTTTCAGAAATGTTATTTTGAAAATGACCTTTCCACCATCATCCCTATACCCCTCCTGCAGAGAAAAAAAATGGAAAGGGAGATAACGTTGTAAAGAAAGAAGAGAAAATATGAAAACAAAAATTGTTTTGAAAAGCTCTCTTCGGAACGTATTTCATGTGTTCCAAAAATCTTTTTTTAAAACGTATTTTGCATTGCTTTTCCGGAAAACTCATTTTAGAAGACATTATATGCATTATGAAAAGTTTATTTTGAAAATTCTTATTTATAATGTTTTTTCCTAAATATATTTCATTCATTTCAGAAATTTAGTTCTGGAAATTGTGTCAAAATTATGATTCCACAAATTTTATTCTGAAAATCTTATTAAAAAATTTTGAAAAATCTGATCTGAATTTTTTTTTCAAATATACTTTTTTGGAATTTAATTTTTCAAAAGATAAAATGGTTATTTTAAAAATTTGTGGAAGCGCGAAAAAATTGTGAAGGTGCAGGAAGTAAAAAGCCCTCCATTTTGAGTCTATTATATTTTTCAGCCCAACAACAAAAAATGCAAGGTATTTTCTTTACTACATCATCAATTAAACGTTATTATCACCCCTCTACTTAAATACAAATATTATTCCCTAAATAAAATTAACATAGATACCTCATACATAATTTAAATACAAAATAAAATAATTTAGAGATTGAACATAACTTTAAATTTAACCAAATTTTGTTAAGTTTATTTCATGTTTCAAAGACTTTTCATAGTAGCATTTGAGTGATTTATATTACATAAATGTGTCAAATTGTGTAAAAAATTCAAATGATATTGTAAAAAACGTTTGAAATGTCAAATAAACTTAATAAAATTTGGTTAAAATGACTAAATATACGTATTTCTAGAATTAAAAGACTAAATTGAATCAAAGTTGCAAATAAAGACTAATTTCAATTTTCATTGAAAGTTAAGAGATAAAAAACATATTTAACCCAAATTTTAATTTACATTATATTAACTTATATCTAGATAAATATAACTTAAAAAAATGATAAAAAACTAACCTTTCTTATTATACATTACCTATCACCTTTGTATGTATCTTTTCTCGTTGCTTCACTTAAAAAAAAAAATGTTTGGAAAAATTTCCTCTTAAATATTTTTTACGAAATAGAAAAAGAAAAAAAATGATATAAAACTTTTACATAAGTTAAAATTATTACATGTATAAAAAGTTATTTCACATAGTTACTCTAATTCTTATTTTTAACGTATTATGTACTATACATTAGTTTTAATTTATGAAAAAAATGAACCTTTTTGTGAGTATGTTTACAGAAACATCTGGAAACATACTTAAAAAAAAAAAAAAAAAACATGAAGAGAATATAAACTAGTTTTGAAAAATAAATGATTTGAACTAGAATTTAAAATATTGAATGGGGTTTGGCTGACAGAAGAAGCACACTTTATGATAATGCTAAGTGGATGTTGAGGTTAGAAGAATATAAACTCGACTTCAAAAATTTCCACTTCAAAGTCACACACAAATGCCACACTCAAAAGGAAACTCTCCTGCATCTCATTAAATCATTATTTTTCTTAGAGATAAGCTAAAAAAAAAGTATTTTTGCGACCATTTTATAATTAAGAAATTCCTTTTTTGATGGGGAAAACAACAACAAACAATATACCAGAGAATGCAGCGGATATAATTTCCCCTAACTTGCAAGAATCTATGAGGAGCAATAATCAAAGAGCAGCAATAATAAATCACCAAAAGCACAA
>Ga0214543_1011051_pt1 | contig 12942 bp, 11 predicted proteins | sample CNSS2metaG_FD_160094 | JGI IMG/M metagenome (GOLD analysis project Ga0214543, IMG submission 160094) | Root nodule microbial communities from cowpea collected in UCLA plant growth center, Los Angeles, California, USA - CNSS2 | ecosystem: Host-associated > Plants > Roots > Nodule | place: USA...
TATATATATATATATATATATATATATATATATATATATATATATATATATATATATATATATATATACATAAAGTATTTGCTGATAAAAAAAAATAAAAACACTAGAAATAACCTTTTCTTGTTTGGATTTCTTCGATTTCTTCAATCTGATTATTATCTTGAACCATTTCTTCGCACCCATTCCTTTTTCTCAAGGAATTAAGAACAGGAAACAGCCAACAGCGAATCTGCATAACAAGAAATGTTGGAACAAATTTTCGTAAATCTCATGAATAAATAAATAAGCCATAGTTTTATGAACGAGGAGACTGCACAGAAGATCATACACTTCTTTAAAGATTTATCATGTAGACAAGTAATGCAAAAGTCCAGTCAAATTTCTTAGAAGTGCAAAGGCTTATATACCCCACCCTCTCTTTTCTTCCTATTTCACTTTCTTACATGGTTTTTCTTTGTATAAAACTTGCAAATATATATATATATATATATATATATATATATAAGTTCTCTGTTCATATTATTGTAAGATTAGGTAATATTCTTCCAATAAGCCAAAAACTATTGCACCATCTGATAAAGCTCGCATTGTGCCTCTTCTAACACTAAGTATGTTATAGCAGCAATATATACTAAAACCTATACAAATTATATTTTTCAAGCCATATCATATGGACTTGGTTTCCTTCAATTTCAAAAGCCAGAGCGAACTGAAACCAGACATCATTATATATTGCGAAAGAAAGCAATTGGCAGAACAGACAACAGAATGATTACAATGTCACAGACAAACCAAACCCAACAAGCATAAAAGTTCGGAGGAAGAAAGCAAGAGCCTAGAAGTGCGGAGATAAAGAATGAAAATGGGAAGGGAAACATACCAGGTTGAGAGAAGAAAAGAGAGGCAGAGAAGGGGTTTGCTTGAAGAGGATGAAGAGTGGTGGTGGGTTGTAATGATAAGAGACGTGGTAGATTGGAATACAGCACATTAAAAGAGAGAGAAAGAGTTGCATAAGAGTGTGTGACAACCCAACCACGATGAAGCAGATGTTTGATCTCTTTGCAAGTTTAGGAGTCTAGAGAAAGGTGAGGGAAGGTAGTAGTCATGTCCAGTTGTGTTTCTGAAAATGAAATGCCATAATTAAATCATTGAAACAAAATTTAATCAAGTTCTAGGAAAAGCTTGGTGTGTCACTCTGTTCATAACACCACAAACTAAAATTACTTTTTTTTCTTCTAATGTCTAATGTCTATTTTAAAGAAAATTACGCATTATTACTATGGAGGTGACATGGAAGCTTTTTCTCAATAACGTTTACGAGCGATGAAAGTCGTTTGATGAATTGAAATATACGATTTTCTTGATTTGTCCTGCATAACAAATATAGCTTCTTTGATATGTATCTATAAGACTTGTTCCATAATATAATCTAGGATTATGAGAGTCAAGTTCCAATACCCAAGATTTGTAATTATATTTAAGGTTAAATTTGTTCTGATACAAACGAAATGAATTCTAATTTTCAGTAAAAGATTAGAGACTAAAAATATATTTAATCCTTATATTTATATTAAAAATAATATTTGTATTAACTTTAATTTTGATCTCATACTCTTGTATTATATAAAAAGAGAAATTAACTAGAGAGATATGAAGGCCAAAATGAGAAATTAATATTTCTCTTTTCTCTGCACTCAACCAAAAGCAAAGAGGCTCAATAAGTAGTATACTTATACTAGGTCTTGCAAAAAAGAAAGAATGAAAAGCAAAGAACTAATTATAATAAAAACTAGACACTTATACAAAGAAACAGAAAAAAAGATTAAAATTTGATTGTCAGAAAAGACAAAATAACAAAATTGATATTAGCTGCCTTTAGAAGTCTTGTGTCCATATCCTGTGATATACACTCACAAGCTCGGGAGCAAATATTATATGAGACCTAGCTTGGAACAAATACTCTTGAAAGATTGAGGACTTAAGCAAATGGATGAGATCCTTCTTCAATTTTTCCCTAATAATATGATAGTATTTCTGTGTTGTGTGTTCGTGAAACACTAGATTTACTGCGATGTATCTTGCTGAGTCACTGTTACAGTACAAAAAAAAATGGATGTTTAAAAGGGACTTTGAAATCTTAAAGAAGATAAGTTAGCCAATGAATTTCACATGTAAATGGTTATTGTCCTATATTCAGCTTCATAGGAACTCTTTGTTATTGTTCCTTCCTTGGTTTTTTTAATTTCTAGGATATGAGGGAATTCTCAAGATACACACTAAAACCAGTCACAGGTTGTCTTGAATCACTGCAAGTGTCTCAATCACTATCACAAAAGGCTTTTAGATGATGAGAAGTGTTGGAAGAGAAAACTAAACCAAGACTTGGAGCTCCTTTAATATATATGAAAATTCTAATTATTATAGTATAGTGTGCAATTGTAGGCTTAACAAGAAACTAAGTAAGTTGCTACACAAAAAAGGTTTTGTCAGGTCGGGTATTAGTGAGATACATAAGCCTTTCGGTTAGTCTTAGGCTTGAACATCTATGAAAGGCACATTTCCAGTAGAAGACAATTTAGCAAGATTGTCAATAAGGGTGATTGTAGGCTTGCATGCTAAAAGATCTACATCTGTTAAAAATTCCAGTGCATGCTTCCTTTGACTCACCACTATCCTTTTCTCACTTCTTACTGTTAGGAATCCAAGTGTGAGTCTAAGTTCCACATTGACCAGAAATGAGAAAGTAGAACACTATATAAGAATAAAGACCCATAAACCTATTGCCTTAAGGTTTTGGGTTGAGAGTGGTGTCAGTGTCTTATGTGGTTAGGCTCAGATCTCATTGGTGTGTTGTTCTCCCCAGTGAAACCCCCTCTGTAAACCTAACAAGTGATATCAGAGCCGATGGTTAATACTGGCTCAGACAAGTGCAGTATGGTCCTAGTATCGAAAGTCGGCGGGCAGAAAATGAGTACTCGTGGTTGGGTAGCTTCCGCTAGAGGGGGAGTGTACCAATGTGGTTAAAGGGACTCATCCTTGAAGGGGAGATTGTTAGGAATCCAAGTGTGAGTCTAAGTCCCACATTGACCAGAATTGAGAAAGTAGAGCACCATATAAGGATTAAGGCCCATAAACTCATCGCCTTAAGGTTTTGGGTTGAGAGTGGTGTCAGTGTCTTATGTGGTTGGACTCAGGTGTCATTGGTGTTGTATCTCCCCAGTGATACCCACTCCTTTATAAACCTGACAAGTGGTATCATAGCCGATGGTTAAAACCGGATCAGACGAGTGCAATGTGGTCCTAGTATCGAAAGTCTTCCTGACAGTGTGGGTCAAGTAAAGTGTGTCCCGTTAAGAAAGAACGGCGGTACAGAAAAGGGCAAAAAAGGAGTACTCGTGGTTGGGAATGCTTCTGCTGGAGGGGGAGTGTACCAATGTGGTTGAAGGGACTCACCCTTGAGGAGGAGATTGTTAGGAATCCAAGTGTGAGTCTAAGTCCCACATTGACCAAAAATGAGAAAGTAGAGCACTATATAAGAATAAAGACCCATAAACCTATTGCCTTAAGGTTTTGGGTTGAGAGTGGTGTCAGTGTCTTATATGGTTAGGCTCATATCTCATTGGTGTTGTTCTCCCCAGTGAAACCTCCTCTGTACAACCTGACACTTACTACTTCAAGACTGAGAAAGTATCTTAGATCCCTAAGATCCTTAATCTTGAATGTCTTATTTAAGGTTTGTTTCATTCAATCAATCTCTTCTTTATCATTTTATGGCAGTTATGTCATCTATATACACTAATAATCACTATAACAAAAATGACTTTAGACAACACTAAACAAGACCACAGATATAAAAATGTGATTTAAACATAGTAAATGCAATTTTTTATAGACGTAGCTTAAAGACTATCTTAAGCAATATTTATATAAATGTTGCTTGTAAAAAGTGTGGGATAATCCATAAAAATATGGTTTAAAATAAACTAAAAATTAAAGCTTTTAGATTAGAAATATTCCCTCCCTCATTTTTTGACTGAAAACGCAAAACCTAGTTCCAAAAACGCAAAAATTTGAATTTCTTCCCTTTCTTTGATTTTAGACTGAAAACGCCAAGAGCTCACAGTGTTGAAAATGTAGTTTTGAAAAACATGTACATCAAAATCGTTGCCTTTTATGAAGATTTTAAGCAACAATTTTAAAATTGTTGTCGTACTGAAAATCGCTGCCTATTACCTATAACTACCCTCACTTAGACTATGTCTTAAAAATTGTTGTCTAAACTTTAGCCCATAGTTTTTACGGTTTAATTGTTGCATAAAGCGATTTTTGTTGTAGTGAATTAATAAATAATGAATGATCATTTATAGATTGATTATATCTTATAGAAAGCAAAAAGGATGAAAATTTAGCAAACCACTTTCCACTGGCTTGCTTAAGGCCATATAAAGAAGCCTTTTTCAGTTTACAAAAACTTGTCCTAATTGAATTGGTTGAATTATCATGAAACATATAATTTTTGAATTGGTTGTGCATTGACTTGACATTGCCATGGGTGTGGGTTTGAACTTGGGCCCAAATTAAACTTTCTTTTTGCCAAATTTCGTTTTGGCATGAATGTGAAAGACCAGAGAACCCTAGCCGTCTTGAAGGCAAATGGAGAGCTGGAAAACTCACGTAGTAATGGCTTTTGAAAGCCAATTACGCCCATTAATGATTGAAATTCGTTTTCAAGCATTAACCACAATTAAGCCGTGATTAAAGAGGCCATTGAGGGAAAGAGAGAGAGTTTTTTTTACTGGCTTTTGTGAGGGCTGTGAGGAGAGGATCTACAGAGCAACAACTGGACTGATTTAGTGAGAGAGTGTAAGACCTATGAAAATTAATTAGTCAAATAATTAATTAATTAATAAATGCGGGTAGTGGGAGCCTTTATGGCATTAAATATTGATTGGTGTGATGTGGAATAATACTAGTTCAAATGATTGAGAGTACTTTGATTGTGTGAGAGGAGTTGGGTTTGAGTCCTATGTATGCCATTTTTGTGTTGTTTGATTCTTATTAATTTTTAATAAAATGTATGATCATGTTGGGTGATAACGTAGTTCTACAATTATGTGAATTGTCAAGAAACATGATTTGGTTGAGTGGTTGTGCATTGATTTGACATAAGCTTGGTCATGGGTTCAAACCTTGGTGAACCCAAATTTGACTCTCTTTTTGCTAATAATTGATTATGACTTGAATATGAAAGGGTATAGAAGACCCTAGCAGAAGGGGCAGCCAAGAGGGGCTGAAAAACAACTAATAATGGACTTGAATAGCAATTAACTCTATCATAAAACCCCATTTCGTTTTTTTTTGCATTAAATCCAAGGTAAAATAAAGAATTGTGAGGGAATTGGAGAGGGGTAATTGAAGTGGTGATAAGGCAAGCCCTTAGCCCTTGGTGATCAAAGGAATTTCCCAATTTCAGAAGTTAAGCAAGGGACTTTCAAGTTAGGGGAGCTAAACCCGAAATTGTATGCTTTTGATCATATTGCATGAATGTAATGATTTTATGTTGTGGATTTCGTGTTGTATATGGGATGCATTTGGGGTTTGGGTGATTTGGTACTGTTTCATTGAGACTCTTACCTAATTGCATGAACATGAATGGTTTCTGCGCTGAGTATGTTGCTACTGTGTAAAATTGGGGTTTGGGGGTCTATATTGCGTCTAAATCATGCTTGTAATGTTGGTACAATGTTGTCTAAATGAATTGGTACGAATTGGAGTGTGTTTGGGTAAAATTGCTGCTGTTGCGTGCGTAAAACAGTGCCAAAGTCTGCAATTCTCGCTCAAGCGAGCCAGACTCGCCTAGATGAGAATTGTGGAGACCCAACTTCATGTTCTGCTCGAGCATCTCGCTCAGGCGGGGTGATTTGGTCTTGGGCGACAGAACATCTCACTTAGGCGAATGTGTCTCGCCTAAGCGAGAACCCGTGTGTGTTTTGAGTGATTTGGTTGCACATCTCGCGCAGGTGGGATTTACTATTTTGGGCGAAAGTGTGTCTCACTCAAGCGAGAGCCTCTCGCCTAAGCGAGAGTTCGAGAAACTGATGTGGTTCATTTTGGGTTCGCCGCCTAGGCGAGGTGTCTTAACGCGAAGGATGGTCTCGCCCAAGCAAGAAGGAACTCGCTTAGGCGAGACTTCGTGGGGCTATTGCTGTACTAAGACCCGCTCAGGCTCGTGAGTCTAAATCGAGCGAAATGGACTGGGATGTGGAACTAAGGCTTTAGCCTAATCAAAGAGAAGTGCAGATATACTTCAAGGAAATCTGATAGTGCAGTATCATATTAGTGATGTTGAACATGAGATGTGTTGCCTTCAATGCTTCTAAGATATCTCATAGGTGGGTTTGTTGGTGTTTCATGGATTGTGGCCCAGAATGTATCCTTGAGTTGTGGCTCGGGATAAGGGTTAAGCACGTGGCATTCTATGGGTTGTGGCCCGGAATGACTTTCCTTGAGTTGTGTCTCGGGATAGCGGATGAACACGAGGAACTCTTGAGTTGTGGCTCGAGTTGGCGAGTGTTGCCGGTGTGAGTGTGCTGGTTGTGACTAGTACAGATGGGTCCAGATGGATTGCCCTCCTCAGTGATTTGCTGACGAGTTTGGTAGTCTTGGGACGTTACGGACTATGTTCGTATTTGGGAACTCCACCTGATGTTACGATGCGTGATCCGTAGCATGGTTCCCGCACGTGCTCTGTCGGTTGTGGCCCATAGGTGTGGCAGCAAGGCGCCTTGAGATACTCACTAGAAGATGTAGAACACTACTAGCATGGTTGTGGCCATGTGGAAGAGCTGGAATGAGTCTCCTTGATGTGCAATGATATTACATGGTTGTGGCCATGTGGGAGGAAGGGAACGAGTCTTCCTTGATGTACATTGATATTACATGGTTGCGGCCATGTGATAGAGAAGGAGGAGGTTTATTAGTGGTGAAATGATATATGCATGGTTATGGTCATGCGGGATAAAAGAAAGGATTTTCTTTAGATGTATTCTTTATATATATATATATATATATATATATATATATATATATATATATATATATATATATCTATATATATATATGTTCGATTTATATATAATCATGTGTTATCTTTTTAGCTCACCCTATCTGCTTGTGTTTGGCGATGATCGTGTACGCGGTACACGTGAGCAGATGATATTGCAAGTGGAGCTGGTGAGGCTTAGCCGCAGAGTGGGGGAAAGCCTGAGAGTTTTATGTTATTTTGTTTTGCAATATATTGTAAACTCTTTTGAGACATTTTTGGATTATTCCACTTTTGTAATTATGGATTTTGGTTTGATCTTTTGCCTTTATAAATGTTTAAATTTCCCGCGTTTTGGGAAATGAGGTATTATTAAATGTGACATTATTATTTATTTTTTTTATTTTATTAAAACTTAGTAATATCCTGACGGGATGTTACATTTGGTATTAGAGCAATGGTTTTCAAAAGATTTTTGGGGTCTATGGGGAGTGAACTTACCGTGTGTTGCTTGTGAGATCATTTTGATCATTGATTGTTAACTAATTTTTGGTATAAGTTTTAATCAAAGCTGTTTGATGTGAACAGTGATATGTGGCATGCTCAGGCTATGGCAAATAGGCGGAGGAGGAATAATGATGGGGCTGATGAGATCGCGCAGGCGATACATCGGATAGTGGATGCGATGCAGCCCATTGCAGCGCAACCTAGAGCCGTGGTAGCACCCACACACCATGTGACGATGGAGGACTTTATGAGGTATAAGCCCTCAAAATTCACGGGTAAATCCATTCTGGACGAAGCTGACGCATGGCTCAAGGAGTGTGAGAAAATTTGTAGAGTTATAGAGTGCACTGATGCACAGAAGCTGACCTTCATTACATTCTTACTGGTGGCGGACGTTGAATATTGGTGGGCGAGCATGCAGCAGCTCATGCAGACTAGGGAAAAGCAGGTTACTTGGACTTCTTTTAGGAAAAAATTCCTGGAGAAGTATTTTCCAAACAGTGTTAGGCACGAGAGAGAGGCAGAATTCCTCACGTTGCGGAAGGGGAACATAACTGTGCAGGCATACACAGACAAATTTGAGTACCTAGCGAGGTTCTATTCGCCCACCGTCATTGAGGAGTGGAGATGTAGAAAATGAGGGCGGGCTGAAACACGAGCTGCGCGGATTCATTGTACCCCTCCAGATCAGGGAGTTTCCAGTCTTGATGGAGCAGGCCAAGGCCGTTGAGCAGCTGGAGATGGGGTCCAACAGAGTGGCTCAACCTCAGAAGAACACCACTGATTCACGGCAACAGAAGAAGCCGTATGACAGACCTCAGGAGGGATTGTCCAAAACCCTCAGGCAGCTCGGGTGATGGTGGTAGCACTGGAAAGTGCTATGTTTGTGATCAGACGGGGCATTTCGCACGTCACTACCCTAACAAGAAACCAATTGAAAGTGCGCCAACAAAGAAGCCAATTGGGGAGTGACCTAGAGCATCGGGTCGTGTGTTCGCCTTGACGACTACCGAGGCAGCCCAGTCAGGTAATTTAGTACAGACTACTTGTTTGTGTTTGATCACGAGGTTGTGGTATTGTACCCATTCGTTCGTATCTAATGAATGTGTGAGGAGGGTCGGTCTAGTGATGCAAGAGCTGGCGTGCAATTTAATAGTTGCGACACCAGCGTCTGGAGAGGTATCCACCACGTCTGTTTGTGTGGGATGCCTTATGGAGGTGGCAGGCCGTAGATTCAAGGTGAATCTCATCTGCTTACCAATGGAAGGGTTGGACGTGATTCTGGGTATGGATTGGTTGGTCAACAACCACGTGGTGATAGATTGCGGGCAATGCAGAGTGGTATTCCCAAATGCAGAAGGATTAGCGATGATCGTATAATTCATTACACGGGAGTAGATGATGTTGCAGGTGGAAAGCGTGTAGCATTAGTGGAAAGCATCAAAATGAACAGTTGGACAAATTACATATAAGGAAGATTTATTGAATAAAGAGTGTTGCAACCAAAAGTTAGAATAGTTGGAAAGTTGATAAAAGAAAAGCCTTGGTGGTTAAGAAATTGCATCCAAATATTAGAAGTGGTCGAAAGCCTATGTAATAAATGGTCAAACACACACCACCACCACCACTTCTTCTAAACATTCACCTATAGCATTCACATTGTTTTCGTTCGAAACTTTTCTTGGAGATTGGGAGTTGTTGTTTTGTTGGGAAAGGATTGGAGAACCAAGACTACATTGTGAGTAAGAGTGCCTTCAATCCTAGTCTAGTGATTGTAATTCTTGAACTCTTTCTTGTACTCAATTTTAATTCAATGAAATATTTTTTAGATTCCATTTACTGTCTTCTATTCATCTTGACGTTTTTTATTTTACTTTCTTGCAACATTTAGTTTTAATGCTTGTTTTAGATTCTATTTTACATTTTCCCGCCCCTTTTATACCCATTTTTTTTTGTTTCGATATAGAGATGCTTTCTTGGATAATGATCGAATGGTTTTAATCTTTGTCTTTTATTTAGGGTCAGGTTTGGATCCAAATATGATTTCTAAAGAGTACAATATGATTTCGAAACAAAGATAAGACCTATTAAACCAACGTTCAAGTTCTTATTTTGGGGTTTAAACCTATTTTTACATATTTTTCTGCCTATGCCTTTATGTTACTATTTTTTCCATTTTTCCTTGCATTATCCTTTATATTTTCATGCCATGTTTCAACATTCTTTCACGAGCATTAAAATTTTCTAGATTCAAACTACTTCTCTTTTGTTGTCAAAAGTTAGTCCTTGAAGCTAGGTTCATAATTTTAGATTTCTTCTTTTTCTTGAGTTGATTTCTGGATTTAGGATTAGATCAAAGGGGTGCAATTTCACCACTTGATTCAATATGTTCTCATGGACTAAAGTGGATCCAAGAATATGAAACTTAAATCAAGAATCACGTTTCTAAGTTTTGCCTTCAAAAACCCATTTTTACTATGTCACAACCCATATGGTGATTTCAAGTTCCAATGTTTGTTTTGACCAATTTCCATTGTTTCTTATGTATTTTCATGTTGAAGTGTTATAATCCTTAGTTTAAATTTTTATAGTTAATTTCATCTCCTTCTCAAAACTTATGTAATGTAGTTATTTTTCCCACTTTTTGTTCTTAAACTTTCTTTCATCTTTGATTTTGCTTTTCTATGATTACAGTAAGTTTCTATGCATTTCAGCAAGTTTGTTTAGTTTACTTGATCATGCATGAACCATCAATTATCCCATTTCATGTATTTTATATATTTTGGCCCATTAAGAAGATTCAAGGTTTTCTAGTCTAGCTTAAATTGGGTTTTTTTTTCCTACATAAGTTCTTTTCATAAATTCTTTGTTTCAGTAGTTCATTAGCATGATATTAACCACTTTTAGGTGTTAGGATCATGGATTTAGGCATTGCTACACATTCAACAAGATGCATAACTCTAGCTTGGTTTTCTTACTTGAAAATTCTAGTTTGGATAGTGATTCTGTGAGTGCAGGATTTTTATTCACTTTTGAGCATTTCTATCGCATATTTCAGTGTATTAAAATTTTTTAAAGCATTCATAGTGCATGAACTACGATTCTCGTTTTTATATGCATGGTTTCACCCATTCATAGAAACTAGTTTATAATCATTTAGGTGCAAATGTGAATTTTCTAAATTCCTGCATATTTTAGGTATTTATGTGTTTTAAGAGTCAATTTGCATCATATTATACATGCTCAAATGTTAAAAATATCATTCCATGCATAGGAAATCAGAGAACCCAAAAATTTGCATAACCATGAATTGCTAAACTTGACTAGTTTCTACCAATTTTGGTTTAACTAGTGAAATTAAGTTTCCAACATATTTGATCAGAGCATTTGCATACTTATGCATATAGAAACATGGCTAGGGCAATAGCATTAAAGTTTAACCCAACATCTGCATAAAACTAGTTAGGCCATTTTGTTGTCAAAACTAGTATAGTTTGCCTTTTGTTGTCGAAATTGATTTTACTAGTGATTTTGAGATTTAGAGTTTTTGATTTAGTTTAATCATTCGTTTTACTTAGTTATACATATAGAAACTTGTCTAGATCATTTTCATTGCATAAATAATAGTTTAGTTCATTCAATCATTTCATCAAACACATGGTGAAAACTAGGTTTTTAGTGAGGCATTTCATCAAACACTTTTTTGTTTTGCATTTAAGAGCTATTTTAGTTAGAGTCAAGGTCTAAGAAAATCTTACATTCATGTTTCTTGATAGTTTTATAGGTTCATTAATCACATTAGAGCATTTCATCTTCAATTGCATGGTGCACTACACCATTTTTTAGTTTAGACAACAATTAAAAAGTGTTGCTCAAAGTAAAAAATATGTGGCCTTAAGTATAGACAATAGTTTGACCAGAATTTTTCAACCGTAGAGTTTGTAGTGGTGACCATATCTCAAAGGCCACGGCTTTTTTCTAAACCCACGAATTTTCACAAATTGTTATTTTTAATCAATTCAGTAGGCAACATTTTTTATTATAACTTTAGGCAACATATTTTATACGTCGCCTATTTTTTTAAAGAACACATTTTAGTTTTTTTAAAGAACACATTTTAGACACTGTCTATTTTATAGGCAAAATACTTTACATGTTGTCTATTCTTTAGACAACACATGTTATACATTTCTTATTCTTTTATAATTTTAAACAATTTTTTTTATAAACATGCATATTTATAAAAATATACATATATATTTATATGTTTCCTATTCCACCAATTTGTTTTAAGGAATATAAAAATATAAGAAATTATATATAAAATATTAAAATATTATTTATTCAATATGACAAAATAATTCATACATTAGATGGTTAAATTAATATTTTTATAAGTTTGTAATTGATAACATAAATAAAACTCATAACATTCAGAAATAAAAATGTGCAAATAGTATGTATGAATACCAAAATATTCTATATTAATTGTATAATATGAGACCAATCTAAACAGTTTCTTTCTTTTTACATGCACTTCATGTTCGAAAAGAAATACCCAAACATGAATGAAGACTATAAAAAAAAGTTGAATTATACTTTTAGTCCCCATTTTCGTAATAAAATTTGAATTTGATCCCTCAATTATTTTTTATCTCAATCTGGTCCCCATTTTGGGAAATTTGACCCAATCAAGTCCTTTCCGTTAGTGGTGGAGTAACGGTGTTAAATGGGGTGCCACGTGTCAGCTTCTGGATTTTTTTAATTTTTTTTTGAAATTTTTTTTGAATTTTTTTTTATTAATTTTTTTAAATTTTTTTAAAAAATTAAAATTTTGCCACGTGTCAAGCGGACATCGTGCCACGTGGCAGTGACAGTGCCACGTGTCACTATTTGGGAGTTGTCATTTTCTCATTCTCAATTTTGTCCTTGTATTTTATTTTTTGTCTCAATTTAGTCCCAATTTTTTGTAAAAATTGTGCAATTTTGTCCCTCTCCAAATTGAAACCAAATTTAATTTCTATATAAATATACACAAATATTTCTATCAAAATTGATATTTCAAGTAAATATTTTTAACAAGATTAAGTTTATTTTAATTTATATTTTACGTTAACCTTTATTTAAAATTGTTTTAAAATTGTTAATAGAAAATAATGTTAATAAAAAAATTCATAAATTATATTGATATTTTATTACATTATACTTTAATATTTTTTTTATTTGAATTTATATTTTAAATAATTGCATGTTTTTAAAATGTGTGAAATTCAATAATTTCTATACAAATATTTTAGTTAGTATAAAAATAACAATTATATAATTTAAGAAAAATTAACTAGTTTATGTAACAATAAAAAACAAATAAATTTAAAATTTGAAAACAATTTTAA
>Ga0214543_1011053_pt1 | contig 12941 bp, 5 predicted proteins | sample CNSS2metaG_FD_160094 | JGI IMG/M metagenome (GOLD analysis project Ga0214543, IMG submission 160094) | Root nodule microbial communities from cowpea collected in UCLA plant growth center, Los Angeles, California, USA - CNSS2 | ecosystem: Host-associated > Plants > Roots > Nodule | place: USA...
TATATATATATATATATATATATATATATATATATATATATATATATATATATATATATAACCGTATATAAAAAATATAAATCCAACATATAGGTCATGTGAGCGAATTTAATTCCTTAATGTCAAGATTAGTTTCGGTGGGTATTAATTGGGACTACAAAATTAACTTTGGAAGGAATTAAGAATGTAATCCTTAGTAAGGATGTTTGCAAAAGGAACATAGGAAAATTTGCAGGTTCCTTATTAAGCACCGGAAGTAGAGACAGAAAGCCTAGAAAAAGTAATAATTAATTATGATTTGAGATACTATTTTTAGAAAATCACAATTGAAGATATTATTTTACTAAAAAAACTAATAGGACAAAAATATTTAATTAGATGACCGAAGCCATCAAAATCATTTGGTTAAAAAAAAAATCTTATATTAGAGGCGCTTATAGCTTTTACATGCTTGTGAATAATCACCAGTTTTAAAAGGAATTTAGTGAATTTTATATATTGAATTTAAAATGTTCTATCGTTATAATGTACTAGTTCTTGTATGCTTGTAAAGAAAACTGAAATGATAGTTGTTTTTTTTTTTCCTTTTGCTCTTTGATTCTAAATCTAGTAATGGATTTATTTGGGTAGATATCAGTTTAATATAATAAGTATTAAATATTAACATATTTCATTTCTAATATAATAAAAATAAAATTACGTTTTTAATATAATAAGTTTAATTTATCTAAACTTCATTAGCCACCGTTAATATAATCGAGAACATATTTAATTTTTAATAATTATCATATCTATTTATTAGGAAAAAGAAACTTCAATAGATAGATATATTAATTACTAATGAAATTTAAACAGAGTGCAGTTTTTTTTATCGTAAGAAAAACGAATTATTTCAATTTTTATTATACAACCAATTATTTACCTTATTCATTTTTGGGTATTTTAAATTTTGATGATATTTCTTTCTTTAAATTACTTTATTTGGAAACAGAATAGCACACACTAATTCCAATTTATTCGTATACTATACAATATAAGCAAAAAACTTTTCCATATTACAGTATTAAAACAACATAATTAAAACAAATATAAATAAAATTTACATGTATTTGTTTAAAAAATAAAATTTTCAGGACCCAAAACTAAAAAAAAAATTATTAATACATTACTTATATAAAAAAATCAAATCAATTTGATTAAACTTAAAATAAGTATTTTAAAAAAAGTAAAGCAAATATTTTTTAAAGAATTATGTATAATTTACTTATTAAAAATAGTTACTTATTTTACGTTAATAGTTACATAATAAAGACATAAAAATAATTAAAATCAGCTTATGTTATTAAAAAAGTAAAGTAGACATAAACAATCTCATCTTTTTTATATGAATTTTCTTTTTCAAAAAATTGTGTCATCTAGTGTGACCACAAAGTGGACCATTTTAGATATTTTGGTTTCATTCCTCTGCATCACAATTCATTTTCCCACTAAGAAGTTGTAGGCCATACATTTTCCCTTGAATGGGAAGGAAAATCCGAAGGAAGTTTAAGGTGCTTAAGCATGCAACGTGGGAGATTAACCTAAGTGGCAAGTGGACCCACCCAAATCCTCTGCATTTATTGGCTAACAAACATTGAATATCTCTTGTTCAACCCATGAATGGCTGAACAAAGATAAGGTACAATGAAACAGAATTAGCTGTCATTTTAGATTCTTGTCTGTGCAATTTAACAAACACCATGAAGCCATTACCATATGTCATTTATGGAATACCAAGTAACAACTTTCACTTCATTTCTCTTCCAATTCTCTAGAAGCTAAGATATGAGTGAGAACTAAACAAATTTTCTGCATTGTTTTACCTTGACAGGTAGAACCAAGTCCAACTCTTTATCTTTTGCATTTCAGTTTATTGATTCTATGACCATTCTTGCTGTAATTTTAACATGCACCTGTTCATGTTGCCTTGCCTTTCTTTATTTCTTTCTTTCTTTCTGTCTTAACCATTTCAATTCGTTAATCAGTGTTCTAACTGTAAAAACAAGGCCTTGAAGGGATTCATGTTTTTCTGTTTGCTGGAAAAAGAACCTACTGATATCTTTGACTGCATGAGGTGATTTTTGTGCATGGTTCGAAATATTAATGCAGAAATGAGTGAATGAAGATATGTTTACAATTTTCTGTTATGATATAACTGTAGATATTTGGGAGTATGTAACAATCTGACAAAGGTGTTTGTGGTTCAAAGGTGAATACGTTATTGTCCTCATCCACTGTTTTTTGTCTGAGCAAACCTTTTTGTACGAACAAGGACCCAATAAGTCTGAAATAAAATTATCGTTTTCTTTCTAGTTTTCTTATTTGATTGCAGCCCGATAAAGTTGATTTCATTTCATGTTATTTCCCACTTTCACTGTTGCTTGATTAAGCTAAAGTTAGGATTTCAGGTGAATGAATTAAAAAAAATGAGAAAGTTGAACCATATATAAGAAAGAATATAAAAAATTTATTGACTTTAAGGTTTTGGGTTTATACGAGTTGTCTCATAACTCATTAATTTCAAATTTCCTTAATATATTGCAGAAGTTAACAAATATATCATGAATAGTGATTAGACGAGTGTATAAGTCCTTGAAAGATACTATTTACTCTAGTGAGTCTTTGTTTTGACTTGCTTTATTCCTTTGTATGTTGATTATCCTTTTCTTTCCTTTGTGTTTTGCCCTTCAGGTTTTCATGGCAGCATTTCCTATGTTTTACAAAATGCCCTACAAGGACAAAAATTTACCAGCTCAAAATGCAATGAGGCAGAGTGAGAAGAGGTTCCTGTATGAGTGTTATAAAATGAAGAGGTCCATCTTTATGTGCAGGAGTTTCCAACCATGGAACAAAGTCAACAATGCCCTCACAAAATCAAACACAAGAGAGAGAAATGTACCTAGGTGCACACTTCATGACAAAGTTTCTCTGCATAAGAATGTGACAAGACTCTGTGTCTCAGACAATCAGAGATGTTATTCAAAAAAAGAAAATTTTTCCAGAGTTTGGTGCTCAGCAGGTTCTAGCTCAACTGAGAAGCAACTAAGGTCATTAGATTCTTATTTTGGAAAACTCCAAGATAATGAAAAATTGCGTACATTTGATTCCTCACACAAGGTGACACAGGTGTATCAAACAGAGTGCCAAACTAGATCAGAAACTGCAATAGAGTCTCTTGATGAGTATCTTGGAAAAATAAATCATGGTAAAGTGTAATTACTTTCTGGTATTGCGGTGTCTTTCATTCAGAGTGTAATGTTTATGCACGGCTAGCGTAGAATGTTTTACAATAGTAAGTAACTAATCAAAAATCAGGATTGATGTGATTTCTAAGAGTGATTATAAAAGTCACCAAACTTTCAGTACATAGTAGTTTCTGATTAGATGATAATATAAAAACCCCTGACGTTGTCAATGCGTAAACGTATCTCAACTAGTCATAAGACCGATTTTTATTATATAAGTTGGTGCAAATCTTATCTTATAAATTGGTTTTATAGGATTGAATTAAACTTAAAATTCACTTCTTAACATTTATTATATAAGTGGGTGTAAACACTCACCTTATAAACTAGTTTTGTAAGGTCAAAATAGGTTTAAAATCCACTTATTAACACTATATACTAATACCTTGATGATCCTTCTCTTCTTCTGGCTGACTTGGCCTTCTCAATCCTAACCACTTGAACATTGTTCTAACAGAGAAAAGAACATGTTTGTTTCAAAGATGAATGACGTGGTATTTTGATATGCAGGAGCCAACCAAGAATCTCGCATGCCATATTATGTTGAAAATAGTAGTGAAGAAAATTTAGCACCAAAACAATCTGTGAGCGAAGACATTGAAAGATCACACTTTAGGAAACAAAATGCTTTTGTGGGAATAAGAAGACTAAAAGATGTACACGGTCCAAGGTCTGATACAGATTCATTGCAGCATTTTGAAACCTCCAGTCTCTACCTAATGTAAGTTCTGCTCTGTCAAAGTTCTTGTTTTATTCTTTCATTGGCTATTGTTGAAGCTATCATACTAACTTTCCTCACATTAATTGTTTGTGATATTATAAATAACTTTCTTTAATCCTTCATCTGGGTGCAGTGGCATATTGGTTTCTATAAACATTGCAGTGTTTCTATTTGAAATAGCAAGTCCTGTAAGGACTTCTGATGTAGAGATGTTTTCGATTCCACTACTGTATGGAGCAAAGATAAACCATTTGATCATGGTTGGAGAATGGTGGAGGCTTATAACACCAATGTTTCTGGTACAAGATTGAGAATTGGGTCCGTGTTTCCATTCTGCAGATATATTACATGACACTCGTCATCATTTTGCAAAATCACATGGTTTTATTTATGGTGTTAAATTTAAACCTTTTAATTAAATGTCTTTAATTCTTAAAAAACAGTGATTTTGGCAACATGGGTCCAGAAAAATCACATTAACAACTACTCTCTCACATGTGACAAGACATGTATTCAGATTGCATGTCATGTTATCACCAAATTTAACAAAATGATTTGAAAGAGTAAAAATTTTTCAAACTGATTGAGACTAAGAATACGTAATCATGAGTTGAAGTTATACATTGAGTAAAGATGAGAAAGTTGAACTCAACATAAGGAAAGTTTTAAGTTGAAAATAGAGTCAATCTTTTATGCAAATTAGTCTAGTGTGTGTCTTACTGGTGTTGTGTTTTCCTATGAATACCAAAGGTTTAACCTTTTGTTTTGTCTTACACTTTATTTGCTTTTGAATTTTGCTTTATTTTGATAATTTAGCTTCCTAACTGACGGCTTTAAAATACAGCCATTACAGTCTAGAATATACTTCCTGCATGAAAACAATGGAACTCATTGCTTAAAACTGTTATAACATCATGCATCAAACACGTACTCTTGATATCTAGAAACACTTAGCAAAACAAAGTGAAAAAGTCTCTTCTGTCTATTGTGTAAGAGACTTATTTAATACCACGTGCTAAATTAATCTCACTGAAGCTATGTTTTTCATGCATGCATCTTAGAAAATTTGTATATGCAGCATGCAGGAATATTTCACATGGGTCTCAGTTGTTGGGCCCTTGTAACATTTGGGCCTCAAGTTTGTAAAGACTATGGTTCATTCACGTTTTTCTTGATCTATATATTGGGTGGAATTGCTTGCAACTTCACAAGTTTTCTACATACACCAGACCCCACTGTTGGTGGAACTGTAAGTACCATTTTACAATTCTAGACCATGGTCCTTTAGATTGAATGCTTTTTCTAATGACTACCCTATAATACATAATTTTTAATTTATATGAATTCTCGAGAATTATTGTTGATGTAAATTATAAAACCAAGTGGGATTTTGTGGTTGGTCAACAAGGATGCTGCATGAATTTGATCAGTCCCAAATCTCAATTGTAATCGCTTTGTAGTTGAACATGTTCTAAGGGTTTGATGGAAATCAAGTGAGAATCATTTGGTTAAATTAAGTACATATAGAGTCAAACCATTTTAAAATCTTCTAGATTGATTAGTGAAGTGATGAGTGAAGTTAGCTGAACTTTTTTTACTTTTCATTCTGTTTGATCTCCTTTGATGTCTTTAACTCTGTTACTAACTTCAACTTGTACTCAGGGTCCTGTGTTTGCAATAATTGGTGCTTGGCTCATGTATCAAATTCAAAACAAAGATCTTATTGCAAGTGATGCTTCAGAGAGCCTGTTCCAGAAGGCAGTTATTATTACAGCTCTGATGTTCATATTAAGCCACTTTGGTCCAATTGACGAATGGTATGTCATACATAGTTATTCAGAGAAAGTAGTTCAGTCATGAAACTCAATAAAAACATGAAAAGAATTTAACATCATGTTCTTTCTAACTTCTATCATTTTCAGCACTTCTGGTTTTACCTCTGTTTTCTGATTTGTTTATGTGGTAGACACATAAACACTTGTTATTTAAACTGTAACATGGAAACCTTTATTTGAAGGTCACACTTTGGAGCAGCCTTCTCAGGCATGGCATATGGCTTTTTAACTATTCCAACACTTCAGTTGAATGATACATCATCAGGAACCAGTCAAGAAGAAGGACTCAAACTTGTTAGAAAACAAGGTGATTCTTGCAAATCACTATTCATATTCACCATATTCATCGTTGTTCTAAGCTCATTCCTATTGTTCATGGAGCCCCCACCAAATGCACTGGCATCTGTCAATGCAGCAGCCTTTGATGCCCTGGAATATGTGTTGATATTTGGCTGATGCAACATGTCATCTACTCATAAGGTTTCTGAACCAGATTCACTTTGTGGGAAGGTACTTGCAATTGCCCTACAAAGACATGCATATTGTAAAAAAGGAAGTAAAAAGTGGGAAGTGAAAGAGAGGTACTTGTCACTTAGGTAGTTGTATAAGAATATTATAGGGTTACAAAAAGTAAGTTGTATATGCTAAGTCCACGGCCTAATAAACTGTTGCAAACAATATTTTCAAGAGTAGATTACAGTTCCCATATCTGATAGATGCTTAAAATACAAAGCTCTTTTACCTCCGGTGTGTAAAGTTGCATATGCTAAGTCCCTTTTATTGTAAATAAGATTTTATGATTGTACGAGAGTTATATGTTTATTTTAGTTTAGTTTGTTGGCCCAGCTCTCACTTGTCTCTATTTTCATATTGAGTTTACATTCGTCGAGAAGATTCAACACCAATAAATTATATATATTTCTTATAAAAAAGTTAAAACACTGGTACTAATTCAAAATTTTAATACAATTGATGTATAAATTTTCTTTATTATATAATACTCTTTAGAGCCATTTTTATTTAACGTGACCAAGCTCTTACTTCGAATCATCACAAAGAGGAATAGAATTGTCCTCTAAGCGATTCCCCTTTATAACAGCCACTACTATATTGTCTCAATCTTTTTGTTAAGTAGATTGTGTTTTTCATCAACAGTTATCAATTTTTAATAGCGCAAAGAAAAGGCTAAAACTTATTTTTTTCATAATAAACAGAGTACCTGTAATTCTCCTGATACCAGACTCCTCCCTTTTGAACCCCAGAGAACATATTAGCTATCATTTAGTTAATTATTGCTATTATTCTTCATAATGTAATTTTCGTTCAATCAATAATACATTACGACAGTAATTACTTTACACGTCCAGACTTGGAGAGTCTTTTTCTTTCTCATTTATTGAGATAACTGTTCATAAAGTGTTTTATTATTATATAAAAAATTTGTCATGAAAAATATATTTTTATGTATTATATAAAACTCTTAGCTTAGGAGATCATTAACTTTGATGTTATTTTCAAGGTTATGTTGATGACGTAATTGACCATGTCTTCCTATAATTGGATATATCAATTTGACTCATGGGTATTCTCAATCCATTCTTAAGTAAATTCTTAAGTAAGTTATGGTTGAATTAGTCCATTGGATGAATGTTTCAAAAGTACCAATTTCGAGAGATTTTTTAAAGTGAGTTAGGGTTAATGTCAGAGGACCTAGCCGGATAGTCCACCAAAAAAGATGAACTAGATGGGAGTTTTTAACCCACCAATCAATTTTTGTTGGACTTGCTTAGTCCGTCAAATTGACACGTCAAAAGTGGGTCAGTTTGCCCTAGTATGGTGGCCCTTTTTTTTTAATTTTAAAAATTAAAAATATTAAATTTCCTATATTATATTTTTGTATAAAAATAAATATGTAATGCTATTATAATTTAAATCATTGATATTTATAAATTAAGTTTCAATAATTAGTTATAATAGATTAATTTAACATGTAAATATAATAATTATTTTAATTTATCCAATTAAAGATATTAATTTATCAATTAAAAGCTTTAAAATGTTTATATGATTAAATATGCTCTAAATATTTATTTCTAACTATATATAAAAAAATAAATTTTATAAATAATTTTTTTTAAAAAAATAAACAAAATTTAATAAAAAAAGTGGCGAGCCAACCTGCCCTATGGCAGGGCGGGATGCAGTTTCTGACCCGTTTTTCAGTTGTGGGTCAGCTTGGACCAGCCTGTTTTTGGTGGGGCGAGTTGGCCTATTTTACCCACCCCTAAGTGTCAAAGTGAGTTTAACTTCTCCACAAGATTTTAATTAATTTCTAAATGCAAGACCTTCAGTCCAGGTCGAATATCAAGCTGAGTCAACCTGTGTTGATGGTTTAATCAACTCGGTTAGAGTCGAAGGTCGAGACGAGTCAATCCGGTTGAAAGTCGAGTCGAGTCAGATTAGACAAAAGGGTCAAGCCTTCCGTCCATGATAAAGTTTTTAGTATAAATAGAAAAAGTTAAATAAGAGTTCATTTATATAAAAATAATTATCTCTCTAGAAAAATATAATTTCCTTCTTTCCTACCTTTTCTATAAACTCTCTCGTACCCTATTCTAAACTCTCTACTTTCTTCTTAATACACTAATAAAGATTGATATTTTAAAATAATTTTGTTTTAATATACCAATATCAATAAATTATGAAGATCAATAAAAAATAATACCAAAAATTAAATAAATATACAATGCTTGTTAGTTGAGATTAGAAATATGACCTTAAAAAATCTTAACTTTTACAAGATGTCATTGGTTATTTTATTATTAAAAATCTTTATTATAAATAGCAAACTTGTTCGTTGAGATTAGAAATATGACCTTAAAAAATCTTAACTTTTACAAGATGTCATTGGTTATTTTATTATTAAAAATCTTTATTATAAATAGCAAACAGTTAAATAAGAGTTAATTTACATAAAAACAATTATCTCTAGAAAAATAGATTTTTCTTCTTCTCTACCTTATCTGAAACTCACTCACACCCTACAATAAACTTTCTACCTTCTTTAAAATACACTAATAAACATTGATATTTTTCAATATAATTTTTTAATATACCGATATCAATACATTTACCAAAAATTCAATAAATACAATGTTTGTTCGTTGAGATTAGTTGTAAGACCCTAGAAAATCTTAGCTTTTATAAGATGTCATTAATTGTTTAATTATAAAGAAGGTTTACTATAAATAGAAGACAGTTATATAAGAATTCATTTATATAAAAGCAGCTATCTCCCTAGAAAAATATAATTTTCTTCTTCTTTGCCTTCTCTATAAACTCTCTGACACCTTACTCTAAACTCTCTACCTTCTTCAAAATACACTAATAAACATTGATATTTTAAATTATATTTTTTTAATATATCTATATCAATCAATTTTGAAGATCAATAAAAAAATAATACAATAAATTCAATCTATACAATGCAAGTTCACTGAGATTAGTTGTATGACCAAAAAATTCATAACTTTTATAAGATTTAACTAATTATTTTATTATTAGGAAGCTTTAGTAGAAATAGAAAATAATTAAATAAGAATTAAATAAGAGTTCATTCCTATAAAAGCAGTTATCTGTGTAGAAGAAGAGAATTTCCTTCTCCTCCTTATCTGTAGACTCTCTTAAACCATTCTCTACCTTTTTCAAAATACACTAATAAACATTGATAATTTAAAATACATATTTTTTTATTATACCAATATCATCATATTTTGAAGATCAAAAAAAAAAAAAAATAATAATAAAAATTTAATAAATTATATGCTTGTTCATTGAGATTAATGGTAAGATCTTAGAAAATCTTAGTTATTATAAGATGTTATTAATTATTTTATTATTAAGAAGTTTTTAGTATAAATAGAAAATAGTTGAATAAGAGTTCATTTATATAAAAGCAGTTATCTCCAGAAAAATATAATTTTCTTCTTATCTACCTTCAATGTAAACTCTCTCTCACTCTACTCTAAATTCTCTACCTTTTTAAAAATACACTAATAAGCATTTATATTTTAGAATATGTGTACTTTTTAATATGCCAATATCAATACATTTTGATGACCAAGGAACAACATAATACCGAAAATTCAATGAATACATTGTTTGTTCTTTGGTATTAGTTGTAAGATTCTAAAAAATCTTTTTAAATAAGATAGAAAATTTATAAGATGTCATTGATTATTTTATTATTAAGAAAATTTGGTTTAAATAGAAAAAAAGTTATATAAGAATTCATTTATATAAAATCAGTTATCCCTCTAGAAAAATAGAATTTCCTTCTTCTCTAACTTCTCTATAAAATCTCTCACACCCTATTTTAAACTCTTTACCTTCTTCAAAATACACTAATATACATTAATATTTTAAAATATTTGTTTTAATATACCAATATCAATACATTTTGGTGATCTATAACAAAATAATATCAAAAAATCAATAAATAAACACAAGTTCACTGAGATTGGTTATAAGACAGTAAAAATTCATAGCTTTTATAATATTAACTGATTATTTTATTATTAACAAGCTTTAGTATAAGTAGAAAAAAGTTAAATAAGAGTTCATTAATATAAAAGCAGCCATCTCTCTAAAAAAATGGAACTTCTTTCTTCTCTGCCTTCTCTACAAACTCTCTCACACCCTTCTTTGCCCGAATCCCTCCCCGTTTCGACGGGGAATCCCCGCATTGACTAGGTATGGGTATAGGTATGAGGAATCCCCGACTTTTTCAATTGGGTATGGGGATGGGGATGTACATATCCCCGCCATAATACTCGTCCTCATTTAAATTATTAAAATATTCACAATTAATTAAGTAACCATATATATATATATATATTTATTATTCTTTATTTCTTCTAATTATTTGGTTTTTCATGAAACTCATTCGCATCTCCATTATATTTTTCATCTTGTCATAACCTTTATGTAACTATGTTAAAAATATGTATGTCAATTAAAAAAAATTTATGTCTCACATTTGAATATTTCTATTATTTTTAAATATTTTTATTTATTGTATATTTTTCTTTCATATGAGAAAGTTTAATACTCTCAATTTAAGTATTTAATAGCAAAAACCTTTCGTTTACTAGGTAATATAAAAAAAAAATCTTTACTTATTATTATTAGTTTTTGTTTCATTTGAAGAACTCTTTTGTTTTGCTAAAACAATTTTTGTTATTTCTCGACCATTGAGTATATATGTTGATATTTGAAAAGTTTTCTTAGATCTCTAAGGTATTTTTCATTTTATCATACCCTTAATTATACATTTATTTTCCTTTGTGCGATTTCTTTCAATAGTCTCTCAAATTGTTTCTGTACCTAATCGATACTATTTCGGTGCGGAACCAGACGATCTCAAGAACCCTCTGTGTCGAACCTCCTCCTGCTCCTCCTTGGACTCCTCCTAGATCTCCCTACCGTCTGCACTCCGGGGGTGGGGGTACCTGCAGGCACTCCGACGTTCAAGTCAGAGAGTGATTGATATGAGGTGTAATTGGTTAGTGAGAAAAGCGTACCTTTACCTGTTCACTAGGCCTTAATTTATACTAATTTCTTAATGGACCTGTTATTACTATTTACGGGCCGTTTGTATTCGAGGATCGATTCTTTCCCTTTCCGATTGAGGTTGCATGCATCAGTTCTTTCCTTATTGGCTGAGATTGTTCTTTTGTGTCTTTGTTAAAGATCAGCTCTTTCCATTCTAGGATTTGTACATCTGTACTTTTGTCAAAGATCCACTCCTTCCTTTTTGGGGTTTGGCCGTTTGTACTTCTCAAATATCAACTCCTTCCTTTTTGGTGTTTGGCCGTTTGTAGTTCTTAAATATCAACTCCTTCTTTTTTTGGGGTTTGCCCGTCTGTACTTTGCCAGATATCAATTCCTTCCTTTTTTGGCTGAGATTGCGCGCTGCCCCTCTGTACCTCTGCGTCATAATCACATGTTCCACCTGCCACCCTTTAAGCCGGGATGTACTCGGCCAAGAGGGCCGGGAAGTACCCGGCCATCACGCTTATTGGGCTGTCAGCGTTGCGCTGGATCCAAGCCCCCGTGGTTGGGCCAGAGTGTGAGGGTGTTCGTACCTAGGCCAGGATGATCCCGACCATTTTCCCCTTATTGGGCCGGGATGTACCCGGCCATACACTAACACCAACCCCCTAGGCTCGTAGTGAACAAAGTTCACAAGAGGCTATGATGTGTTGTTCTTGGAAATGGTGCCGAGGCGTCCCCAACCACTTGTGTTTATGAGACTTGCTTTAATTACGGGGAAAGAGAATGTATTATCTTGGCTCGCCGTTCGAGGCTGTCTTGTCATAATAATGAGATGGTGTAGGTGGGGAGTTAAAGGAGATGTGCCGACAACCGTTGGATGGAGCGAGATCTCATGGTGATGAGGGGGTTACTCTTGTGAAAGTGGTCCACTATAAATAGAGGTGGGGTCTTGATGTTTTGAGGCAAAGGATCCATTTAGGAAGTGAGCCACCTCCAACCGAGCGTTTCCTTTCTGCACCACCCGAGGTATGTCATCCTCCTTTGCTTATTATCTTTCTAGTAGGCATAGTGACTCAGAGGAGGAGGGTATCGTGTCTGACTCCCCGTGCATTGATAGTGTTCAGAGGGACGATGAGGACTCTGTAGGTGCCGAGGAGTTCTCGGCCCTGCGTCACCCGGGGTACGAATGGGTAGATACCCGGGTGAAACTCCCTCTATCTAGGTTTAGTAAATCTGCCACCATAGTTGTATTTCATAAGAAGTATGGCATTCTAGCTGATACCGTAGACGATCACATTGTTAGTGTAGAGCGAGCCAGGAGTGGAGATAGTGTATGTCACGATTGAAATGATGAAGGATTATCTTGTTCCTTTTTAAGATTATTGAATATGGTGTGAGTTGATTAAGAAAGCTAAGGGAAATCCCCACTGGACATTAAGATAGCAAGCTATCTAGATGTGAAGGTTCCTTTCACAAAGCTCAAGAGAAGAAGATAATGGATTGATTCAAAACAAAAAGGAAATGGAAAGCACATAAACCATAGAA
>Ga0214543_1011065_pt1 | contig 12923 bp, 9 predicted proteins | sample CNSS2metaG_FD_160094 | JGI IMG/M metagenome (GOLD analysis project Ga0214543, IMG submission 160094) | Root nodule microbial communities from cowpea collected in UCLA plant growth center, Los Angeles, California, USA - CNSS2 | ecosystem: Host-associated > Plants > Roots > Nodule | place: USA...
TATTAGTATAACATTTATACAAATAATAAATTTGGTCTGAAATTGAGAGAAACATTATAAATATTAGTACTTAATTTTGTAAAAATATTTATACTTAATTATTTTTAATCTTATAAAAAATGGATTAAAAAAATATTTTAATTATTAAAAAAAAATTGGGACAAAATTGAATCAGATACACATACTTATGTACTAAATTGAAACAAAAAGACACATCTGGTGACTAAATCGAAATCAACATAATGATATCTAATAGTGACACTGACACATGGCATTACAATGCCACGTGGCACTGACAATGCCACGTGTCACACAAAGGGACTTGACATGTGACATTTTTAATTTTTTTTATAAAAAAATTAAAATAAAAAAAAAAATAAAAATTAAAAAAAAATAAAAAAAACCACAGATTGACATGTGGCACGTTGCCTAACGGCGTTAGTCAACTCTGTCTGAAAGGGACCTAATTGAAGCAATTTTCAAAAGTTGGGATGCAATTGACACTTTTTTAAAACCGGGTACCTATTTGACACACTAGCCCCAAACTGGGTACTATACGATTAATTAAACCTAAAAAAAATAAATTGAGTCAACCTTTTAATTATATTTTATTCACTCAAATTGTAGATTTCTTCGTTCAATGAGAGTCAACTCACCTAATGAGAGCTTGTCCCTTGACTCTTTGTCAAACTCGAGTTTAGCTTTTGCTCAGCTAGAGTCTGCTTGTGCAGCGAGTAGGCCCCCTTACTCTCTGTGAAACCCATAGTTGGCACTCGTCCAACAAGTTTGCATAATGAAGACAAATAAATTTGCATTTCAACTGACACCAAGCAACCAAAGAACTCAACTCATGCTTCATTCACACCATCAACACACCAAATACATTCTAATCAACTCATTAGATACCCAAAATTGTAGATTCCAATATAAACTTAACATCTCAAAACCTCTTATTAACATGCAAGTCACATATTTCTAATTCAATCAGGTTCCACGTTAACAAAATCAACAATTTCAAACATACTAAGTGTTTAAAGGTTCATGCATACTTATGAATACTTAAATTCAACCAATCTTATAAACCAACCATCATACCACATCAACAATCTCACACATAACATGTTAGCTAATTCAAAATACAACACATCAATTCATAAATTGATGAACACACAATATAATACCAAAGCATCACCGATGGAACTTTAAATATAATTTACTCATATGAATTATTCATTACTTTACAAATTAGTTATTCACTCAACATCGTGAACATGTATAAATTAACATTAGCTTCCTTTACCTCTCACTAACTTTTCCCAAAGTTATATTTATACTGTACTCCCAAATCACAAGCTTTATATTTGAACTCTAATTGGTTCAAAACATTCCTCAACATAACCAATTATCTTCCTCGTTGTAACTATTTTCTTTATCTCCTCCGTCATCAAAGTATTTTCTCCATAATATCCTCAAATCTCACTTCACAATACTTCCCTCTCAAAATCCTCCATGCAAACCACATATAACGTAGGAAATTCCATGGGAGACCCCAGCCACCGACGCTCCAACCAGCGTGACTGAAAACACAAAACTAAAATGGTACCTATAACATCTTCTTCGATTGCCAACATCTATCTCCATTTTATCTATTTTCGCTCACTGTCACTGTCGTTAGGAGCATTGGTAGAGCCACCGTTGACGTTGGCAATATCATCTCCCTTCTCCTTGCATGATAATTTTCTCTTCTTATATACACTATATAATATTGCTCCTCCATTCTCCTTCCTTTAGTGAGATGCTTCACCACCACTAATTGTTACATGTCACTACCTCACCAGATTTGTCATTAAAATTTGTTGATTGCAATTAACTGATCGCAAACATGGCCTGGGTTGGCCCTATAGTAGAGACGGGCTAGTCTGGGCTAACGGCCAACATAGGCTAGCTTGGGCTGACGACCGAAATTGGTCAATCACCAACACGAGTTGGGATGACGGTCGACACGGGCAGATCAAACCTGCCCGAGTTGACGATCGACATAAGTTGGCTTGGGTCGATGATTGACAGGGGTTGGCCGGAGCTGACCTCCGACACTCACCGACCTAGGCCTGACTGCCAACACATGTCAATTCGTGTCAACACATGACATGGGTCAGCCTGAGCTAACAGTTGAGATGGGCCGAATCGGGTTGATGACCAACATGGGCCGATGATCGAGACTGGTCGGGCCAGGTCGATGACCGACACAGTCCGACCCAGACCGACAACCGACTCGGGGCTAACCGAGCCTACAACTGCCCATGCCCTAGACCGATAGTCGAGACGGGTCAGCCTGGACCGAAGGCCGAGATGGGCCAACTCGGACCAACGACTGACTAGAACCCTTATTAGGTTTTTTAATGTTTAGAAAAATAATATATTTGTATTGTTTAAGAAGAAAGTTCATGAGTTAACCCTAACCCATATGATTTTTGTGGAGGTTTTGGCCTTGTGGGTTTTAATAGGGGTCTTTTTGGTTTTGAGAGCTTTTTTTGGCCCAATCAATGTGGGTCAAGACCAAGCCTTTGCCTGAGAATTGAACCAAATTGATAGTTCTATACTTAAAGATGCAAGAAGGCTAATATCATAAACCGTTTAAAATTTTTATATTTATTAATTAAATAAAAATTCAATTAAAAGATCAAGAAGTTAGTTAAGTTTTTTTTAATATGAAAAACCAATGTTGTTTTGTAGTTTGAGAAGATAGAAAAAGTATTGAAATTACTTAAAACTTATTTGTTACTAATTATTTATATTTATTCTTTTATTCTTTTGTGAAGTTTTCGTTTGTGGAATGAGAGTTTTAATTAAATTTGTCCAACAAGAATGGTTTTGAAACTTTTATTATAGAGGTATCATTATAATGTTTTCAATGATAATTTCAATTGTGAATAGGACATGCTATTTTATCTTTAAATTTTTATGCATTACATGGTTTTTTCAACACAACTGTTGTCCTGTGTGTAAATACGATGATATAACAATCATCATTCATTTTAATTTTTTTATATTAGTTTTGTTCTGTGCTCATTATCGAACAACTTGCATATTTCAAATTCTTACACAGTCCATCACACAATCAATAATATAATACTTGAATAATCAAAGAATAAATTGTTATTTTATTATTTAGGAAGATATTCATAACTCAACATGATTTGATATAATAAATGGTATAAAATAACTACAAATATAAAAAAAATGTAAAACATAAAAGTCATATCTAGAAAAAATAAATTAAAGAATTAAGTTTAAAAATTATTCTAAAAACGTCTGTGTTAGTGTGTGGTCAAAGTCACTAGCGGAGGTTAGAAGAGGCATGTGGAGTTCCACCAATCCTTTTGATTTTTTGTTTTAAATTATACGTATTTTTAAAAAATTTAAATTATGTATACTTTTAAATTTTTTAAATTATATATCTTTTAAAATTAGATAGTAGTATATCGAAAAAATAATGGAAATTGAATTAGGTTATTTATTTATTTATTTTATAAAGTATAACATTTAATTTAATAAATAATAAAACATTAAATTAATTATTAATATATTTTTTATTTTCTTTTCCATTTTTCTTTTGATTTCTCACATGTTGTCCTCATATATCACACTTACTTGTCTTCTTTTGTCATTGAAGAAAAAAACAAAGTTAGAATCTCATTATTTTTGTTCTCATTTTTTCATATTTTCTCTTCCATTCTTAAAGAAAAAAAGGCAACTCACTTCTGTCTCATTTGATATTGAAATATTTGTTTAATATTTAGCACTATTTTTTATCTCATGATCCTTTTGTATATTCTATTTTATAAATATAGAAGAACAATAATATATTATGTGATTTTTCATAGTCGATTTATAATTGTGACTTAATTATTATAGTTTTTATAATAATTGTGTCTTTTAATTTTTATTGGATTATGATAAGTTATTCTTTAGTCTTAAACTTTTTTTTTTTAAATAGGTATATTGATGGAAAACAAAAAGAACAAATTTATTTTTTAAAATTGATGAAAGAGAGATAATTGTTGGATATGAAAATAGGACAATAATGTTCCTCATCGCGTAATAATAAAATGAAAGTTTGGGAAGACTTGATTAATCTATACATGTTAATAAAATGGAAGATGAATACAAATAACATGATTATTTACATTGAAAAAAAAAACTAAAAAATTTAATTATGATTTAATTATTGATGAGTTCAAAAATATGAAAATATATGATAGCCAATCCTTTAGATATGTGTAATTTCTTTTATAATTATAACTATACTAAATTATATATTATTTTTTTCTTTGTGTAATTTTTTTTATAATTATAACTATACTAAATTATGTATTATTTTTTTCTTGAATTAGTGACACTAATATTAAATATATAAATTTTAAGAATATTATTTTGACTTTCTTAAAATTTGTTGTGATTCGGTTAAAGTTGACTAAGTAAATTGTTTATCGATCAAGATATATTCAATAAATTCAAAACATTTACATTCATCATCGTTGATGAATTACTCAAACATAATTGCCTAATGTACATTAGTACATAAATTGACTTTAGTTCCTAAACAGAAATAAGTATAATCAAACTTGTATGCATTCCTCTCAACATTCATATAAAAATTATATATAATTTCAAAAGTTAATAGTAATTATGTAAATAAACATTTATTAACTAATTTAATTTTTTTTTACAAATAAGAAGCACAAAGCATATATGGTAAGGAAAAATATAAATCAAGATTAAAATACTCAATTCATAAGTCATGACATTGAGGCCAAATATCATGTTAGGTACATTTTTAGCTTTTAAACAAACATTTGCTTCTCCTCTCTTATATCTAATACTATATACAATTCTGAACTAATAAATGGCAAGTTCTTTAATTTCTTAATATTTTTGAATCACTTCCATTCAAAAAAAAAATTCTACAACAGGAAACAATGGATACGTGTCAATCTCTCAGAATTTTGAGCATTAAAATTTAAATCAAAAATCAAACACTCTCACTATTATTTCTGACCTAACGTGTCCCATACACAATTCCTCATTCTCAACCTCTTTCAAACCTCTTCAGCTTCTTCTTTCTCTTTCTCACATTCAAACCTCTTCAGCTTCTTTTCTCTCTTTCTCACTCGCACACATTCAAACCACAGTTTCTTCTCTCTTTCTAACTCACACACATTCAAACCTCTTCATCTTCTTCTCTTTCTCTTTCTCAGTCGCACGCAACATCATGGTTTCCAGATAAACTTCATATTCTTCTCACTCACAATAGCATCATGGTGAAGAGTTCATCTTCTTCTCAAGCAAAGAGTTCATCTTCTTCTTATATTTTCTTTTATCTATGTGATTTTTGTGTTGATGCTAAATTTTTTTTTGTTTAAATGCTTGAGATGAAGAGGTCGAAGACATGCAAGAGTCTTAAAGAAACACCAGACATTTTTTGGGTTATTTCTTTGTTCTTGATGATTTTCAAGTGTTATTTTTCTCTGAGATCTACATATTTTGGTTGGGTGAATTTTTCAGATCTACTTTTCTTTGTTGACCAAATGTGTTAGATCGAGGTTTTTGTCTCATATCTATTGTTGTATGGATTTGTTATTCTCAAATCTACTTTTGTTTTGGTTGATTTTTTCCTCTGATATTCTTGAGCACCTTCACGAGACTTAAAATAAGGTAACCACTTCTCATTTTATTGTTCTTCTACCATGTTCTCAGATCTACTTTTCTTTTGTACGAGATGTGTTAGATTTAGGTTTTTCTCTTAGATCTATTTCTCTTTTGAATGGTTTCGTTGCTCTTAGATTTTCTTTTCCATGTATATTGTTCGATGGATTTTTTTTCTCAGATCTACCTTTATTTTGGTTGATGTTTTGCTATGAGAACCTTGAGCAACTTGACGAATACAAAAAATGTAATAAGAATTATGTTTTTTTTTTCGTTCTTCTACCATCTTCGAATTTTTTCTCTCATATCTATTTCTCTTTGAATGGTTTCTTTGCTCTTAGATTTTCTTTTCCATGTATACTGTTCGATGGATTTTTTCTTCTCAGATCTACCTTTATTTTGGTTGATGTTTTGCTCTGAGAACCTGGAGCAACTTGACGAATACAAAAAAGGTAACAAGGATTCTGTTTTTTTTTTCGTTCTTCTACCATCTTCTCAAATCTACTTTGTTTTCTATTATTTTTATTTTTCTTTCTCATGGATTATTTTTCTAAGATCTACTTATTTTTGTTCGGTGAATCAAATATTTGGAAAACACAATAAAGGTTGAATCTTTGAACCTTTCACTCTAAGACTACGACAATAAAGGTACACAAGTTTTATATCGTGCTCTGAATCCTTTGTTCTTCTGTAAGATTTGAATGATTTTTTATTTTTTAAACTGATGAATGTATATTTTTTGCAAGGTGGATCAAATCAAATATTTGAAGAACATAGTAAAGGTTGAATCTTTCAACCTTTCACTCTTTGACGACGACAATAAAGGTACGTAAGTTTTATACTTTGGTAAGTTTTATACTTTGACTGATATTCTCTTCTTCTCTAAGATCTAATTTTTTATTTTTTATTTTTTAAGTTTTTATTCTTCAGTTTTGATTTAAATTTTAAATTCCTCAACATATTTTTAAATCTGGTAGATCATTCATCTGTTTGAGACAACAAAGATACAATTTTTTCGTCTTCTTTCTGATGTTTTCTACTTCTACCATATTTAAGTACTTCTGCATGTCTTTTTTTGCTGTGATGAATGAAGTTTTTATTCGAGATGGATGACATGTTTGAAGAAGACAACAAAGGTACAACCTTTTTTCTTCTCTCGGATCTTTTCTACTTCTACCATTTTTATGTACTTTGTTATGTATTTTCTCTGTAATGAATGAATGTTTTATTCGTCTGTAGAATTTTTTTTGCATATAGAACATTATAGTTGTCGCAACCGGAATCGTGACGGGAGGGCGAACCGAAAAAGAAAACGGGTTTAAAAAGAGATTGGAGTCGCCACCATAGTTATTTTTGGAAAAATTATGGAAAACCATAAAAATAAAACAGGTCTGCGAAAAACCAGATTTTGGATCCGGGAGTCGGTTACGCGTAGGGAAGGTATTAACACCCTACCGCGCCCGCCCGAGGGCGGTACCTTTAATTAAAAATGCAAAGTTGATGTGATTTTCAAAATATTAATTTTCTCCCAAAATAATAAGACAAAAATGCTAAAAGAAACAAAATATTTTTTTTTTATTTTTTGGGCCCAACAAGGATTGACCTTGGTCCTACGTATTCTCATTCAAAATGAGAGATCAGGGTTACGTAGTTCTTTAAAAGATATTTGGAAAACATTTTTTTTTTAAAAAAAGATTTAATTTTTTGGAGGTGAACCTGACAAGGACTGACCTTGCTCCTACGTATCTCACAATGGAGAATCAAGGATCAGGTAGTTCTTAAGAAAGACTCTTTTTTAAAATGTTGATATTTTTATATTTTGAAAATTTTGTATTTTTTTTGTGTTTTTTTTTTGAATTACTTGAAAATATGTGTCATACGACGCGAGCGGTTGGACAGACACTAAAAGAGACAGAAAACTATTTTTGGTATTTTTGAAAATGAGTGTCACACGGTGCGGGCGACCGGACAGACACAATAAAGCAAACAAGAATATTTTTCGTTTTTAAAATTTTTCTATTTTTGTAATTTTTTTATAATTTAAAATATTTTCATTTTCTATTTTTTATGAAAAGAAAAGAAAAAAAAACTAATAACAAAAAGATAAAAGAAAAAAAAAACAAAAAAACAACAACAATAGTAGGGTGCATGAGTAATGTGGGGGTGCCATGAGTAATGCATAAACAGAAGCCCAAAAATAAGAAACAAAGACACAGGGGGTGCGAGTTATAAGATATGGGAGGTGCACACAGTAAGCAGGCAAGGTGCGTGAAGTAAATGTGAGAGTGCATGAAGCAAACATGAAACAAGTGTGTCAGGGGTGCGAGGTTAGTAAATATCAGGGGGTACTCGTAGCATAAAATTAAAACAGGGATGCGACGTAAAGAAGAAAAAAAGGTGTGTAGAGTAAAATGTGAAATAAGTGTGGCAGGAGTGCGGGGTTAACAATTATGGAGGTGTATGAAATGAAAACAGGGGTGGAGAGGTTAAGATAGGGGTGCAACAAATAAAATATAAAACAAGTCCAAAAAGTGACAATAAAAATGCAAAGGGAGTGAGGGTCAGTAAATATGGGGTGCAACAAGTAACTAGTGAAGAGCAGTGATGTTTGCAAGCAAACGAAAATGCAAAGCAAAAGGAGTGGGAATAGCATGCAGGGGGTGTATAAACGAAATGGAAACAACACACAAAAGAGAGGTGCAAGATTGAAAGCGGGGTGCGCGAAGTAAAGGTGTCTGAACCCAATCTCGGCCCAAATGAAAGAAATGTGAAACCCTAATAAACTAAACCTCATGGCAGCCCCTTTCCTTCTCCAATGTCTCGAGCCACCGAGCCATCAAGACTCCAGCCGTAGGTGCCACTGCCGCAAGTTCCACGGCCGGCGAGATGCGCCGCCGTCGACGCCAGCCACCATCGGCGCTGTCGCCGGCGAGAAGCTACGTGAGTCACTTCTTTTCCTCGTTTTTCTTCCCGCGTGCGAGACAGGGTCGCTCCTTCTTCCCGAAGACGCCACTGACGCAGCGCCTGTGACCACCACCGTGAGCGCCTCTGCTGCCGTTAACGGAGCATGTCGCCGGTGATGCCAAGGTTCCCGAACCGTGCCCTTTATCGTTTCTTCTCCCGCGCGAGACGAGCTAGGTTATAAAGTCGCGCCGTCACACATTACGCCAGTCACACCGCGACTAGGTCCACTTCTGTCCAAGACTCCGACTCGCCGGCGGCGAGGGTTTTATCTCACTCACTTCACTGTTTTTCGTTTCCAATTCGTACTGGGTTATGATGATGAATTTGGGTGTTTCGCTACATCCGTGGTGATGAATGATGGTATAGGTGGAAGATGAAGATGATGATAGGTTATTTTAATGATGGAGAGATGTGAATCTGTTGTTCTGAGCGTGTGGGTTCTGATTTTGGGTTTTTGTTCTATCTGATTTTTATGCAAGTTGAGAGGAGGTGAATTTGTTGAGTGAATCAAGGGGAACAATGTGTTATGGTGTTTTTGTTGGTGATGGTGTTGTTTTTCATATTGTAGAGAACAAAATGAGAAAAAGTCTCACAGTGAAGAAGGTGAAGGTCCCCTGAATGAAAGGACCTTGATGATATTTGTTGTGCCTTTGCTCCGTTCATTTCCTACTTCAAGACGTGGGATAAGGCAGCTAGCTACCATTCCTACCTATCAGAGACCTAAGATATTTCGTTAACCTCTTCTCCTATTTTTTTATTTCATTTTTTTATATACATGTTTTTTGAAAAAGGAATAAAACAAAATTAAAAAAATAAAAAAGTAAACAAAATATGATTAAAATCAAAATAAAAAAAAATAAATTTAAAAACAAAAATAAAAAAAAATAAGAATAAGAATAAAACAAAATAAAAATAAAATACAAGTAAAATAAGATAAAATGACAAATCAAAATAAAAGTAAAATAAGATAAGGAAAATAATAATAATAATAATTAAGAAAAGGTATTATTCAGACAAAATTGGGTGTTGACAATAGTAATGAAGGTTTTCTTTCATATCAATGAATTGCTCGAAGAAGACAACAAAGGTACAATTTTTTCGTCTTCCATACAAAGGTAGGATCTTTGAAGAACACCAGAAAGGTACAAGCTGTTTATCTTTCAACTTCTGTCGAATCTTGTCTTCTTCTACTAAATATAATTCTTTTTTTTTAGATGAATGATTTGTTTGAAGAATACAGGTTGGTTATTTCGCAAAAAAAAAAAAAAGATTTAGTGAGGTATTTTCGTAACAGTGGACTTTCAACTATTGTGTTCCATGTCCAATGCAATTTTGTGATAACAACAACGTCTGTGAAGATAGGTCACGGCTATAAAAAGTTTTGTGCCTTTCACTCACTAAAGGAGAAGGGTTATGTTATTTTTGAAGTTGAGAGTGAAAAAACAAGCATGGATGTAAAAGTTCTTTATAATCTACCATATCTTTAATATATGTAGTTTACTATCTTCTCAAAAATATTAAGTAACCTGACATTTTTTTGTTATTTTATATTTTATGTACTTTCAAAAGAGTCATTAGTTAAATTGTTAAGAACTTTAATGAAAGTAATGGACAAAAATAAATAATAAGAACTTTTTAAAATATTGTTCAACTTTTAAAGATATCATGTTAATATGATTTTTTGTATCACAATATATTCTTTAATAATATGAAATAAAAATCTATGTATGAAATTAATGGATAAAATTAATTATTACAAATTAAATAAATTAATTTAAATTGAATAAATATTACAAATTAAATAAATTGAATTAAATTAAATTAAAAAAATATTAGAAATTAAATGTTTTACCATCATTAATGCTTTTCATATTCCAAGATTACAATTACATTTAATGTAAATGTATTCCAAGATAAGCTGACATTTCACACTGCTCAAGAAACATTTGCAAAATCTCTTTGTATTATGAAATCTTTTCTAATTTCAACTCAATGAATCTCTTTCTATTTAAAATTTGAAAAGTAATTACTTTTGAAATAACACTTAATAATATTTGTAATTTAACTGATGTAATTAATGCCACATAAAACCGTCATATCAATTACAACACACTTTTTTTGCATTTCAAAATTTTTTAAATATAATTTGAAAAATAATGAAGAAATTTAATTTGTAGCAATGATAAACTGTTTTGTATTACAATGTATATGATAATTTACATTGCTCAATAAATTTTTTTAATCTTCCAACACCTTTTGTAGGTAATTAATGTCACACCCAAAACATTTCATATCAAATAAATTTAAATATTTATAAATTTATTTTTATAACATATTTTCTTTTTATCTTTGCAGTTTTTGCAAAAACATGATAATATAAATTGTTCAGGTTTAGATCTAAATTAAAAAAATTGTATTTAAAAGTGTATGCTAATGACTTCTCTAATAGGTTAAAACGTTTCATTTGTATACACTTTGTCTATCTTTTATGTAAGCTAGGAAGCATGTGAAAGAAGGTTTATACTTCTAATGACTTAGAAGAAGATTTTCATATTGAATTTGAGTGTGATGATGTTAGATATAATGAAAATATTAAAGTTCTATGTGTTTAAGTACTATGTCACTTTTAAGTGTTATTTTTACTTTAGTAATGTTAATATTACTATATTAATTCCATTTTCTACACATTATTTCATTTTCTTCACATTATCTAAAGTTATTCACATTATCTATTAAATTTTTTTATAATTTGTAATTTGGATAATAAATAAGGAACTTTAAAATTTAAGTTTAGTTATCTTTATTATATAAAATATTATCACTCACATAAAAAATGTATTACATGAAATACCAACCTAACATAAGAATTTTTTTTTTAAAGTTTAATGTAGGTTTCTTCAAGAAGCTTTTTCATTTTCCAAGGAAGCAATTAATATTAGCAACAATCAAAATTAACTTTTCATTTTCCCAACGTTACTCCAAGTATCCATAATTACTTATTAAAGAACTAATGTTTATTGGACTTCATGCACTGATAACACATGGTTCTCAAAATTTAAGAAAGTTTTCTCTCTTCCAAGACATCTTTCTCATTAATTATGGCATATTAAGAAAGTAATTATTTTTTGTGTCTCAATGCAATGCCATATATCTATGTGCATTTCAACCCAAAGTCTAAAAACACTAATTATGAATAACTTTTTACTTTGCATGTTCCCACCAAATAAATTGGTGTTGGAAAGAATATCAAGAATTTTTCTGAATATGAATAATAGTTATACCAATAACTGCAAATCAAACACTTCTCACTTTTTCAAGGATTAATTTACCTATTCCAAGACGTTTGCATTAATAATTATTAAAACTTTAAATATCAACATTAGGAATGATGTTTTGTGGCACTCAATTCACCTCCAAACATTATGGTGTTATCTACACATCTACCACATCCATCTAGATACAATGTACTTTACATATTTCTACAACCTAATTGATTTAATGTATTATAATTTATAATTAATAGTAATTTAATTTTTTTAATTTAATCTTTTTATAAACGTTTCAAAACCTCTCAATTTACCATATTTACTTCTCATCTTCCACCATCACTTAATGTGCATTTAATTATTGAATTAGCTGTCTATGTTCTCCATGGTTAGAATTTGAATTTTACGTAACTGAATTCGAAATTGAAACGTTGTTACATATCATAATTTGGTCTTCAAGTATACAATATTTTTATTGAATTTCTAATTTAAATTGGACTCTCTAAATTTAAATTGTTTAAAAAAAATGTAAGTTCTTATATTTATAATTATTAAAAAAAATCATATATTTGATTTTGGATAAAAATATTAAATATTTCACACCAGCCTTAATTATTATTAACATAATTACTGTTACTATTATCATAACTATAATTCTATCAAATAATTTTTAAATGTTAATGTTATTATTACTATTGATATTGTTATTATAATTATAACCTACTATTATATTATATTTTAATTTATTTCTTTAATTATTTTTCAATCATTAATATTAATATTGTAATTATTACTATTGTTAATTAATCAATTATTATATATTTTAATTAATTATTGTTATCATTAATGTTAAAAATATTAGTTTTATTTAATATTATTATTTAAATTAATAATTATATTTTAATCAATTATTATTTTATTATTATTATTATTATTTACTTATGAATTTTACATTTGGATTTACTCTAAATTAAAATCTTTTATTAC
>Ga0214543_1011068_pt1 | contig 12921 bp, 8 predicted proteins | sample CNSS2metaG_FD_160094 | JGI IMG/M metagenome (GOLD analysis project Ga0214543, IMG submission 160094) | Root nodule microbial communities from cowpea collected in UCLA plant growth center, Los Angeles, California, USA - CNSS2 | ecosystem: Host-associated > Plants > Roots > Nodule | place: USA...
AGAAAAAGGGGATTTAAAAAAAAAAAAAAAAAAACTTCTACTTTCTGGTCTGCACCAAATATGGCCTTATTATTACAAAAAAGCAAAGTTTACCGTTGATTTTCTTTCACGTGAAGATCTCCATTAACAAATAAAGCATAACTATGTAACTACTGTTATAGTCTTATAGATACTTAAGCAACCAACAATTTTTTTAAAAATCAAAATCAGAGACAGTTCTTGTTCTAGATAATCTAAATCACAGCAAGACAAAACAGAACTAAATTGTATGTCGACGACAACTAAAAGTGGCACACTTACATAATAGTGAGAGGGTGCAATGAAGTGCATCCCTTCAATATAAAAAAGTAATGAGTAATTTTTTTTACACGGAAAACTTCAAGTAAAACTTTATAATTTTGTATTGCATCTCCTCTATTCCTATATATTTGAACCCAATGATTTCAGTTTCTATAATTTGTCCCCATAGACTCCAGGTCCTAGCTACACCACTGACTACTTGGGCTCTATGTAAACAAAATTGAAATAAAATAAAACATGTTTCTCTCATAAGCTAAAGTTAACTTACGCATAAACTAATTTGTAAAAGTTCTATCACGTTATCTTCTCAAAGTCTGTTTAACTTATGCAATAGCTAAATTTAGTATATGGGAGAAACCTAGTTCGTTCTCCTTATTTTCTTCTCTTACAAGTATTTTATAAAGGAAATTATCCAAACTAGGATCAGATGACGAATTATAGGAAATAAGGGCAACAAACATCCACAATAGACAGCCAACAACACAGATCGTTTCAATAGTATGCTTTGGACCTTGATTATCAATGACAATAATCTCAGTAACAGACATCACCATGTGAGTGTAAGTCCACGTACAGAAATTTACTGTTTTCACCAATAAAACCACATAAGGAGAATGTGCAATGCAATCAACTGGGCAAACCATGTCTTGAAAAAAAGTCAATTTAAAACTTGGCAAAAAAAACACAAACTAGGTTCCTTCTTTTCACAAGTAAACATTTCCTCAAGCAACCAAATCCTTGAAACCATACTAGTTAGTTAGGTGACAGTGAAGTACCTTAGGGTCTGACGTGTGCATAGAAGCAAAAACTAAACGGTTGGTCCTCCTTCCCTTGTATCTGCAATTGGCATAGGAAAGGTTGCCCTTGTAGAAACCCCTGCCAGATTGAACCATGTGAACATACGAAACAGCCATGGATTCGAAGGGAACCTTCACCTGCAACAACCAATTTCTCAGTGAATCTAACAAGATGGATATACAAACACACAATTTCGAAAAACACTAGGGATAAAAAATGTATTCTGCCCTAAAAATTCATACATACAGAATCTTAAATCTTCAATTTCAGGTTTCAACGAAAAACAGTGCACATTGCTTCAATTTTTTTTTTTGTTTTTTGTCGTGTTTGGTGAATGAAACAATAATTAGTTCAATGTGAACCTTGGCAATAAGTGAACGATGAACTGAGAGAATAGCTGAGCAGAACTAACAACGTCACTTCAACAGTGAAAAGAAAAAAATGAAAGGGTTTCTGGGATCGGGAAAAGACCACTCACAATCACGTGATAAGTCGTTTTGGGCTTCTTATTTTCCTTCGCTTGTTTAGCACATAAATGATGCCATTGCAAATGTAAATTGTAATATAATATTTTATAATTTATGACCATTAATAAAGAAAGTAGCTTTAATAATTGTTTGTTATGTAGACAATCAACAGAACATAGACAAGGAATCTAGAATCGAGGGGTGTTTGCATCTTAAACAACTAAAATAAAAGTGAGTTTAGTAGATACGGGTGAGAAGAAATGGTCCAGGTATGGATGCTTGGGTTTTTCTTCCTGCACCCCCAATTTTTCTTCCTACACCCCCAACTTTTTTGTAATTCCATGCTACCCTTTTGGTTTGTAAATACCGGGTGTTACCGGCTTTCAGAACCCGGTATTACCGATTTTCAAGATATCAACAGTGGTGAAACATGAATAAAAATTTTAGGGGTGCCGAATTTAATCTTTTTATATATAAATTAATTTTCTAGTTAAATAAAAAATTCTTCATTTTCTTTACTTAAACCATTTTCATAGAGTGATTCACTTATGCACTTTTCAATTTCTAATATTTCTAACTCATTGAATTCACGCAACAGAGGTATTCTAATTTCTAATCCAAATCAAGGTTATCCAACTAATTCATTATGTGTAGCAGAATTTGTAATGCAACCCAAGATATATCCATAAATTTTACTATTTCAGCAGAAAACACAACAACCTTTAAATTTCATAATTTAAGGTTGTACTAATTTGGGTAAAAATATAATTAAGGTTCATGCCAATGAAAGAATACCTAAAATCATAATTAGGGTTCATACTAATTTGGGTAAAACTTAATTTGGAAGAAACATCAAAGGAGAATCATAAATTTAAGATACATAAATAATAAATTTACTAGCTTTCAGAAACCGGTGTTACCGGCTTTCAGATTCGGTGTTACCGGCTTTCAAAATCCGGTGTTACCGGCTTTCTGAAACCGGTGTTACCGGCATTTAGAAACCGGGGTACCGAATTTCATTATTGGGGGTGCGGGCTACAAAGATATTTAGTTTATAATTTATTTTTATTTTTTTGAAGGATATAATGGTCTTCACAGTCAAACTTGGAGGTGCAAGAAGAAAAATTGGGAGTGCAGGAAGAAAAACCTTGGATGCTAACAGATCTAAAGAAGTGCACAGATGGAATTTGATGTTTCAAAAAAAATTGCTTTTGAAAGAATTTTCAAACACCTGTCACTTTCTTATTAAAAAAATAGAGGTAATTAAAGTGCCAATGTATAAGGGACAGGTGCTTCTTGGTGCACGTTGGTTAACTACTCCATCACAAATATAGATCCTTGTTATGCCTTTTGCATCTAATTTTAAAATGAAATTAAGAAAAGGCATACATTTAAAAACAAAATGTTAATACTTCTAAATGAAAACATAAAAACATGATCATCTAAAATAAATAAAGGAAAGTACTTCAGTTTCTTTTTCAAAAAACCACCCTGTAACTTTTATTTTTTATGCAAAGAAAGATATTATGTAAAATACATAATGATGGCTCCCTCCTCAAAGTAGGATGCTCCAAAGCTAGAAGATGAATCCATGGAGAAGAGTAGGCACACAGAAGCAAGGAATGGAGGAATGATACCTCTCAGTTTGCATGGTTTGATGTCTAGGATGGTGTGGTTTGGTGCTCTCAAGTAGGGTAGGGCCAACACTTAAGGAAGGGTGACTAGAGGTGACTAGAGGTGACTAGAGGTGACCACATGGGATGCTCTAGCCTTGACTTTGGAGACAAGTATGAAGGCACAAAATAATTTAGCAGCATGACTCTACTAGTTTCAAAGTGAATTTACAAGGAGGTAGACATCTTTATTTATAGTCTAAGGTGTCTCCAAATTTGGAGATGCAAAACCCTTAAAACTCTAACTTGGCTAGCTTGGAGTCCAAGGCATAAATCCTTTCCAATAGGAGGAGTACATGTGGCCACTCAAGAAGGTGGGAAATACTCTCCATTACTAAAGTGTCATGCCACTCAAGAAGGTGGAAAATACCTTCCATTCTTAGAGTGCCATGTGGCCACTAACAGAAAAACTCTCCAATGAGAGCATGACACATGGTCACTCTCTCCCAAAGGAGATAAGTCTCTCCCTTGCCTTCCAAGCTACCAGGATAGGTGCATATTTACTTGGAAAAGTCAATGAAGAATGCAATCCACACTAATGGGCTTTCTAAGGCCCAAAACCCTATGCTACTTGGCCCATCATACAAGGTCCAAAAGAAATCCTACACTACTACGCTCATAATACAAAGCCCACAATAAATCTATACTACTAAGAATTCTCCAAGGTGGCCAAAGAGAATAAGAGTTTGGGCCCACCTTTTTCATATGAATCCAACTCTTCTTGAATGCACTTGGCCAGGCTTCTTGTGATTGACCCCTTGACTAGGGGGTTGCCATCACATAGATACCAAGGCTTGCAACATATATGCATATAATTGTGCGTGAGGAATTTAAATATAGAATCATTTGTCCATCTTGAATAGGTGAAAAGGAGAAATGAGTAATATAATGAAAAACATTCACTGACGTAATATTAAAGATTTTAGATCTGAATTGACTCAATTCTTCAGGTATGTAGCAAATCCTAATATGTCAACTCCACTAACTAAAGAATTAGCCCGTGAAAAGTATTAAACAGTATGGAAGTGAAAAACCCATCAAATGCTATTTAAAAGAGACAGTGAAAGCTAAATTGAAAAATGAATAAGACACTCTAATTACATATCATTCATTTACCAAAGTTTAAAGTAACTAAAAATTTAGGAATAACTAAAAATGTTGGATTAGGAGAATGTTTAATAGTGAGAACAACGATTTATTTGTTTATTTTCACGGCTAAAGAAAATGCTACATTAAGAACAAAAGTGAAATTCTGAACTAAAAAAATCCAAAGCATAACATTGTAAGAAATGCAGAGCTAAATTCACCAAAATAGAAGTCAAATTCTGAACTAAAAGAAATAAGTAACCAGTCTGTTGTATGGATTATTAGATGATAGATAAGTTGATTAATTACTCAATGTGAGGTAGACATATGCATAATTACTATTTACTTTTCCTGTATTAAAATATATCTTTCTCTTCAACTAACTTTTCTTTTACACTGTCTGAGTTTGATTGAAGAACAGAAATAATTACACCATGAAGTTGATGACCTATTTCTAGTAAGAATTTTGCCTGTTCGTTTGCACTTTTTATAATGAACAATTTATAACTTCAAGGTTATTAAGGGGAATTTTAAGGTGTGGGTTAACAGGTTTATCAGTCTGAGTTATTTTCATTATTTCCTTCCTATTTGGCGAATAATATTGTATTTACCACACATTATAGAACCACATGTATTATATGGTTTGTAACACGCATTGTGCACACATACATCCACTTGTAAGACAACCAGACAAGGTAACCCCGCACCTTCAGTCTCTCTTACCACAAAGCACAATATCTAGTCACAGAACTGATTAAAACTGCTTGTAAACATAGAACCATTGCGTCCCACTAATTTTCTGTCTATTTAACACTAGTTCTGCCACGTACAGGGCAACTTCTTATGAAATACTAAATTGAGCATTTTTTTTCATAATCGACAAAGAAACTGGAACACACTTAACAAAACACAAATCAAGCAATGAAGATGGGAACAATGAAATTAAAGCATCCCACATTGCAATTATGTGAGCTTTGCTTAGCACACAATGCACGATTACTCTAATTGCAGGAAAGTCTACACTTTCTATATCACAAATTGTATATTGAAGGAAGAAATCTTAATCCGGCAGCAAGAGAAATCAAAATTTAAAACTGAACCGTAGATTATATACGAAAAAGGGAAAAGAAACGAAATCAACCAATGAATCCAAATTCAAACTAATTAACTAACCAAAATTAGAACCCTAAGTTACATACTAACCTTTGTTCACCGTATTCGCACAGCAACACGTTTAGAAGACAACAGACCAATTCGATGTTGCGATTCAAATACGCCCTAGCGCAAGTTGTAACAAAAAGTAGGTATGAGAGATGAAGGGCAATAAGCAATCAAAAGTGGTGAAGCGAGAGAGCTGAACGATAAACTTATCAAACCTAAGCCCAACGATAAATGTGAGGAGGTAGACCGCGGAGAGAAAGTGGAAGCGGTTTGGTGTGGTGTGGTGTTGTGTTTAGTAGTGACACACCGGTACGGGGTTCAGTGGTGACATAGATATCTTGAAATCAATCAGATACATTTCACAAAAACAAAATTATTAATACTGTTAACACAATGTTAAGCGTTAGCAACTTGTTCTTTTTAATTTTTCTTTTTTTTAATGTCTGAGATCATTGACGTGACACGACACGTGGTATTATCACTCGTATATCACTATCACATGTTTGTTCCTATTAAGTATTATTGTTTTGATTTTAATTTAGTTTTATGTCTATTTATTTTAATCCAGTCATCATATATATTTATTTGTTTTAATTTAGTCTTTCACTTTATTTGTTTCAATTTAATCTTAATATGTTTTTTCAAAATAGAAAAATATTGTATCTTTTTTGAGACAAAATTTATTATTTAAATAAATGTTATATTGATATTTGTTATTAAAAAATGACTTACAAAATCAAGTATCGATATTCATATTAAAGTTTAGTGGTAAAGGTCATGAATAACAAAACATGGATTAACAATTAAAAACAATGTAATATGTTATGACATCATTTTTAATAAAAAAAATATGAGTATTATTGAAAATGTTATACTCATGTTTTGCTATTTATGACTTTTACTACTAAATTTTAATATAAATATGAATAATTAATTTTGTAAGTCATTTTTAATAACAAATATCAATATAACATTTATATAAATAATAAATTTGGTTTTAAGGGAGAGACGATATTTCTCTATTTTGAAAAAAAAATATTTGGACAACATTGAAATAAATAGAGTGTGGACTAAATTAAAACAAATAGAGACTAAATTGAAACAAATAGACATATGCAGGGACTAAATTGAAATCAAAACAATAACACTTGGTAGGGACACTGACATCTGGTTGTACTTTGCCATGTGACACTAAGAATGCCACATGTCACACCAATGATATGACAAGTGGCAAAAAAATTCAAAAAAAATTAAAAATTTTAAAAATTAAAAGAATTTTAAAAAAATGAAAAAACTAAAGGCTGACACGTGGTACACCGTTAATGGTGTTAATAATTTTTGTATGAAAGGATCTAATTAAAAGACTTTTTCAAAAGTTGGAACGAAATTGAAATTTTTTTAAAAGCACGTACCAATATGAAACTTCCAAATGAAAATAGGTATCATCTGACTAATTAAACTTTTTTTTGGTATATGAGAAAGGGTTCATTTGGTCTAAGAGAGAATAATTAATTTTTTGTTCATTTAAGGTTACTTTAAGCCACATTTTCATCCTTTAACCCACACTTTTTAGAAACTACAAGGTGACATAAAGTATTTACGATTTTAAAATTGTATAGCATTTTATAATTCTTAAACTATGTTTAAATTGTGACCTTTTCCGGCCAAAAATACTTCAGTGAAAATAAATTATCTTGAATTTTTTTCTTTACATATTTTATTACATTTTTACTTTTCATGTTTAGATGTTACTTTTTATGGTAAGTTTTTCATTTAAGAAGAGTTTATTTTAATTCATATTTTAATATACAAGAATGAAAAATAATAATGTAAAACTTAAGTGTATTATTACTCACCGTTTAAAAATAAAAAATCCTCCAAGAAAATAAGAATGAAAAGAATCAACCACATAATACCATTTAAAATTGTAATAATTTTTAGGGTTAAGTATGTTTTTAGTTCTTAGACTTTGACATGAAATTAGAATTCGTCCATATCTGACACTTTAATACATTTTAGTCTCCAAACTTTAAAAATGAATGAACATAGTCTTTTTAACCCACTCATTTTTTAAGTTTGAGGACTCAAGTTCTTTGATGGATGCTTGATAAGAGACAGTAATAACCATATCATAAAGATAAAGAAGTAAAAGAATAATGCATGTAGGTGTACGGTGTATGAATAAAAAGAAATCATATCTACTCTATGTATAGGATAACTCAAGAAGAATGGAACGAAACTTGTCATACCATGCTCAAGGAGCCTACTTCAAACCATATAAGGAACGATTGAGCTTCCACATGCCTGTAGATGAAGTGAAGAGACCCTCAGGAGAAAGCATGTAAATATCTTTAGTTAACTCACCATGAAGAAACACATTCTTCACATCCATGTGATGAAGGGACTAACCCTTAGAGGAGGCTATAGAAAGGATAGTTCTAACAATTGTCATTTTGGCAACAGGTGCAAATGTCTTATCATAATCAATGTCATATTCTTGTTAGTTTCCTACAACAACTAGTCTTGCACTGTAACAATTGAGAGAACCATCAAAATTTAGTTTCACATAGTACACCCATTTGCAGCCTATAGGTGTGATATCAGGAGGGCAAGAAACAATATCCCATGTGAAGTTTTATTGTAGAGCCTGAAGTTCATCATTCATTACCTTTACTCAACATATATCTTTATCAGCTTGTGAGTAATAAGGAGGAATAGATGAGTCAAAAAGAGAAAGTGTTAAATAAGCATGAGAAGAAGCATACCTTTATAACGAATGCCTATCAAGTGCTCAAGATATTTAACCAAATCATTGTGGTTCAACTTGTACAGACACATGTGGCAGAGCAAAGTCGGAAAGGGAAGTGGAAACTTGTCGACAATTTTGTCTTATATGTGTGAGTCTAGGCTGGAAACGTTTTATGGATGGGGATAATGTAGAAAAAGTGGGAAGAGTAGTAACATTATTTGAAGTACGAGAAAGACAAGGAAACATAAATTGACTATAAAAATATGTCACATTCCTGCAAATGCGAGAACGTTGATTAGAAGTATCATAACACAAAAAAACCCTTATGAAAAGGACTATACCCTAAAAAAAGCACATTGAATTGATTGTGCCTTAAGCTTATGCCTTTCAAGCGGAGGTAAATGAACAAAACATAAACACCCAAAAGTATGTAAAATACTATAATCAGGGTGAGTTTTAAAAAGACGAAAGAAAGGAGAGTTAAAATCAATAAATATAAAAGGAAGGTGATTAAGTAAAAACACAACAGTGGATAGACCCTTGATGGCAAATGTAACATCCCGACCAGATATTACGAATTTAAATATTAAAATAAAGAAATAATAATAAGCTTCATCTATTAAAATCTCATTTCCCAAAAATGCGGGAAATTTAAACTTTATTTAGTAATTATGAAATACCTCAAATCTATAATTATAAAACTTCATTACAATATCAAAGTCCAATAAAATAAAAGATAACAATTTATTCAAAACATAATGAAATCTGGTAAACACAAGATTCATAATAAAACTTCATACACTTCACCAGATCCACTTGCAACATCATCTACTCTCGTGTACCGCGTACACGATCATCGCCAAACACAAGCAGATAGGGTGAGCTAACAGTTAAACGACATATATACATATATATAAACATATAAATCATTCCAATCACACCAAAGGAATTTCATCCTTTGATTTCGTGTCACATGGCCACCACCATGTTACCTGTGTTCTACGTCTTCTGATGAGCATCTCAAGGCGTCTTGCTGTAACACCTACCAGCCACAACTAGTAGAGCACATGTGGGAAATCATGCTACAAACCACACTCTGTAACGCCAGGTGGAGTTCCCAATACAAATAACATTCGTAACGTCCCAAGACTACCAAACTCGTCAATTTAATATTGAGGAGGGCAATCTAACTAGACCCATCAGTACACGCCACAATGCGCACACTCACACCGATAACACTCACCAACTCGAGTCACAACTCAAGAGATGTCATTCTAAGACACAACTCAAGGAATGTCACGTGCTTAACCCCTATCTCATCTTGAGCCACAACTCAAGGGATACGTTTTGAGCCACAACTCAAGGAACACCAGCAAGCCAACCTTCGAGATACCATCAAAGCCTTGTAGACCACACACATCCAAGCATGCAAAAACCCAAGTCTGGCCTCTAAATTATCGTCTAGCGCTGCTCACGAGTCGTCAGGCGCACATGCTTCCAAACCGCTTGGTGGGGGACACGTATCGCCAGACGCCAAGCGCCTCAGAGCACACGACTTGCAGACATCGCCTAGCGGGACTGTAAGACCCGAGAAAATTAAATAATTAAATAAATAATTATTTAATAAATGCAGGTAGTAGGAGCCTTTATGGCATTTCATGCGAATTTTTATGATGTGAAAAAGTACTAGCTTAAATGGTTGAGAGTACTTAATTGTGTTATAGGACTTGGGTTCAAGTCCTATGTATGCCAATTGTATGTTATTTTAATATGAGTATTATTTTAATGTTATGTTTGAATGTGATTAGTGATAATGTAATCTTAAAATTATAGAAATTATCATGAAACATGATTGATTGAATTGGTTGTGCACTTACTTTGTGATTAAATGGTTGTGAGTTCAAACCTTGCTAAGAATGAATTTAACTTTCTTTTCGCCAAAATTTTCGTTGGCATGGAGATGAAAAGGAAGAGTAACTCTAGTTGCCAAGAGAGGCAGCTTAGTGGGCTATGAGACAACCAATAATGGTCTTTGAATGGTCATTAACACCTGATTCAAAGCCAATTTCTTTTTCCCTAGCATTAAGGCTTAGTTAATGGTCTAATTAGTGTAGTTTTGGAGAAGAAAGAGAGGAAAACGTGAAAGGGTAGAGGACAAACAAATTTGGCAGTGGAAAAGAGAGTCTAAAGGTGATTTTTTTAGTGGAATTGATCAGAGCATCAAGTGTATTGGGAGAAGGCCAAGGCTAGACTAGTGGTGGCACAAAAGAAGTCTTAATTCTTTCAAATTGATCAAGAATTGTCTAGGTTAGGGGAGTTCCTTTATGTGTATGAATTATCTGTGATTATTTTCGTATTGTAATGTATGAATATGATGCCCTACATGATCAAAAACCTGTTGATTTTGCGTTTCTGGGAAAATTCCCAGAAACTGCCTTGCGGTTTTGAATGTGCCGCTAGGCGACGCATGAGTGCTAACCCAATCTTGGGTTTTCAAGATGAACCGCCTGGCGGCAAGGATGAGCCGGTCAGGCGACGTGAGTTTGGACTGTTTTTGCATTTCCTTGGATTCTGTAAATTGGTTGTTTTCTCTGAAATTGTTATGTGCATGATGCGAATTCAGGAAAAGTGTGGAATTGTCGAATGATTATGTGTGTGTACGAATCTTGGGGTTGGAATGGGAAGCATTCATTTGCTATAACCTTGTTAGGGTTGGAAAATGGTTTATTAATTCGATTCTTGAGTCCAATTAGGATGAAGTCATGATCATAACATTTTAATGGAAGTTGATGAGGCTCCTCCGTCGCGGTCTTCGCCGGAAAAGCTCTCCCAATCGGCGTTCCACCGATTGATTCTCGCTTAGAGCGAGGGAAACACAGCGGAATGGTTCGTGTATAGTGTTTAGGCTCGAATCTCACTGGTTTCGGAAACCCTAAGAGGTAAAAACCTAATCTAGGGTTAGGATCGGAGCAGAGACGAAAGGTGGGAGTACTCTCAACCAAACTATCATTCATCAAAGCTGAAAATGTTTACAAACAATGGCTTGCCTCTTTATAGAAGAGAGGCAACCGAAGAATGGAAGGAAAGAAAACGATGGTTGCCGTTCTAACAAAAGGTCCTAACGGCGAAGAAGGGAAAACCTAACGAAGCTCTAGCTTTGGAACTGTTACTGGACGGAGCATAAGCAAAAAGGAGAAAACGCATGAGCAAGAAGAGTTGCTCGAGGGTCACAGATGGTGAAACTCGTGACGGCGACAACCCTAAGTGTGAAGAAAAGAAATGTGAGGTAGGAACTCTGCGGCGCTCACAAATTGGGCTGCAGCGCCTTATGCATGAGTCTCGGCCCAAGCTGAAATTCAAATGAAGAAAATGCATGATGGACGCGGAGGAAAGAAATTGTTGTTGGACCCATGTGATGCAATGCATTAATTGGTTTGGAGGCGCTGCAGGAAAAAGGGACGCTCTCCTCCATGGTGCGTATGGGCTCGGGCCCAATAAAAAGATGATGTTGGCTGTGGCAAAGAAGTTAGCGTTTCACGCGCAGCATGAATTGGGCCGTGGATGCAGACACAATCTTGCCCACATATGATGATGAATATTGATGTGCAAGAGGTGTGGCTGGATCTGTGTAATGTGCTGGAGAAACAATGGAAGAAGCGTGTGATTGTTGATGTAAAGGAGAGTTGGGCCGCAAGCCCAATGCCAATTCTTCAATAATTGGCAGCTTAGAAAATAGGCAGCATTTAGCAAACAAACCCAATTAGAACACATTTATTTAACTAAAATAAAAGAAAATAAAAGAAATTAAAAAATGAATAGGCCTAGGCGTTGGCCCAATGCTATGAGCCTTATTGGGATCACATCATCCCCTCCCCCTTTAAGAGGATCTGTCCTCAGATCTAGAGGGTTATTAAAGGCTCACAGCAACCAAAATAATAGTACCACCAGGATCAAAAATAAATCTGCAATAGTCATCAAATAAAATGGAATTAAAATCATAAAGACCATGCAGTAAAATTGAGTGGAGACTATGTGAAAGTGGGCTTATAAATTTTGAAAAAGTTGATTTTAGGCCCACTTCACAAAAAGAATGTGTTACACTTTGACGAAGATGATTTTTGAAAAGAATTTTAGAGTCAAAGTGTGTTGGTACACAAGATGTTGAGGAGGGTAAAATAAGGGAATGAGATTGAGAACAAAATGTTTGAGAAAGAAACAAAACAAAAGATTGAACGACAAAGTGAATAGAGTTTAAAGATGTGAGAACTTCCTTTGAAAATTGGAACTTAATTGAAGGGATTAATGAAAGATTGAACACCAAATCCTTAAAAATAAGTTCTCTTTTGGCATTTGAAATGATCTTTAACTCTACCACTTGTGATTGTATTTCAAGATTACTCTCTTGGTTTATTTTCTCTCTTTCCTCTACTTTGTTTCTCTCATTCTCTTCTTTTGCTTTTCTTAGACTCTCCTCTTTAGCCATTTCTTCTTCCTCTCTTTTTTTCTTCTCATTTATCTCTCTTTTCTCGTATTCTCTTTTAGCACAAAGCTTCTCGAGCGCTTCTTTTTCTCTCTTCTTTTCAAATTCTCGAAGCTTTTGATGTTTAGCTTGCTCTCTCTTGTATTTTTCTCTCTTTCTTTGTTCACTCAAGAGCAAGTCTAAATTGTGCTTGAAATCTTTTTCTAG
>Ga0214543_1011070_pt1 | contig 12921 bp, 4 predicted proteins | sample CNSS2metaG_FD_160094 | JGI IMG/M metagenome (GOLD analysis project Ga0214543, IMG submission 160094) | Root nodule microbial communities from cowpea collected in UCLA plant growth center, Los Angeles, California, USA - CNSS2 | ecosystem: Host-associated > Plants > Roots > Nodule | place: USA...
AGACATATTTTTATTTTTTTTTTTTTTTTTTTATTAAAAATCCGTTTTTCTTAAAAAAAAAAACATAGAACCCAAAAAGGATGGAAGTTTTAAAATAATATAACTCTGTCTAATAATTGATTTTCCTTAATTCAACATTAATTACTAGGATAAATTATTTAATTGGTCCCAAATTTCGTATGAAAATTTGAATTTGGTCTTTCAATTTGAAAAAGTGTTAAATAGGTCCCTAATTTTGATAAGTTGTCTTAATGAAGCCCCTTCCGTTAAAATGGCAGAAACGGCGTTAAGAGCAGAGTGACATTGAAATGGCAGACTGAAACGTGTCATTTATATTTAAATGCATTGAAAAACAGTTCAGAATTACTATATATAAGTGCAATGAATCATCCATAAACCCCAGTGTTCATCTTGCTGCGTCTGGGAGAAATGTCTTGTGGACAGTGTTCATTCTGCAATGTTGGGAGAAATCAAAACCCAAGTGCGTCCTTTTGTGGTGGAAGTGGGTCTATAAATTTGGGCGTGTCAGTGATGTGTTATTGTGGAGAGAAAGCAGCATTGAGAACTGCAAGAACATTGAAGAATAAGGGCAAAAAATTTTGGGGCTGCCCTAAGTATAAGGTGAGTTACATGGAAACTTTGCTATGAAGAAGTTGATGGTTTGACGTTTGTTTATTGAAGCTAACATTATTTTGTGAATTTGGAACAAAGTGGAAGTGATCAATTTGGTGGGTGCAATTATTTCAAATGGTTTATTGATAATGAGATTGAGGAAAAGGGTTGGAGCAGTCAAAAAATTGAAGAAATGGGTGGTGGGAAGCTGAAAATTGAAGAAATGGGTTGTGATGGGAAGCTGAGTATAAAGAATGTTGAAGAAATGGGTTGTGGTGGGAATAAGAATGCAGAAAAGACTGCTGCAGTGAGGTCTGTGGTGGCAGAAGAAATGGAGAAATGTATGAAGTCAATTGAAATTAGGCTAACTATGTTGACAATGGTAGTTGGTGTTTTGTGTGTATTGAATATCATTGTAGTGTATGTGTTGGTTACAAAAGCATGAGTCTTTTTTTAGTTCAGGTACTTGGTTTGTGTTATTATTGTAATGTTTTATTATGAATGAAAAGTTTCCGAACTTCTAGTTTCATTATTCGCACCTCTTTTATAAATTTATAAGTAACAAAATAAGGAGAAGAGAAATAAGGTTGAACACTTAATCTTGATAAACAAATAATGACACCTGGTTATATTGATAAACATGTAGTGCTCCATACTTAAACATTCAACATCACAAAATAAATATGGTCCACCATGTAACCCTGTTACAGCACAAAATAAATGGTTCATAAATGGATTTGATGATCCACAAAACAAAAACAGCAGCTGCTTTTAAGTGTTTACAAATATCGTTCAAAGAAGGAGTTCAAAACAAAAAAACTACATCAAATCTTGATCCATGTCATGATTTCCATATGCGTCCCCTCCTTGCATTGAGCTTGGGCCTGATGGGTGCTGTATGACGTGGTGCTTGTGATGGTCTATTTGGTTGGACAGATGATTGTGCAGAGGACAGTAGTGTTGTGTTTGGTAGTTGAGATGATGGTAGGTGTTGTTGAGATGATTGAGCAGAAGGCAGTGGTTGTGGGTTTTGTTGTTGAGATGATTGAACAGGAAAACCCTAGACGAACCCTGAAGCCCCAATTTCGCCAATGCCCTTTCTGTTTTATTACAGCTTAATTACAACATTTAATCACAGCATTTTTGTAAAAAATTTATTTATTACAGCATTTAATAACTTTCCACACAGTCTTCACAAAATATTTATTTATTAAAGCATTTCAAAATTCCATGTGTACCACATTTAATATGCCACTTCACTGTTCAGTTCCGTCTACCATTTCCACGTCACTGTGCTCTTAACGCCGTTTCTGCCATTTTAACGGAAGGGGCTTCATTGAGACAACTTATCAAAATTAGGGACCTATTTAACACTTTTTCAAATTGAGGGACCAATTTCAAATTTTCATACAAAATTTGGTACCAATTGAATAATTTAACCTAATAACTAATCCCTGCTACTGCATAACATTTTTGTTTGTACTTTCTAAGATCGCATGAGTCAGCTCAAAATCTTACTAAATTTTTAGACCGCATAATTTAAATAAATAAATATATATATATATATATATATATATATATATATATATATATCATTTTTTTTTAAAAGATGCATTTTGTTATTAAACACATAAAAAAAAGTGAATTATTCCTTTAATTGAGAAACACCAAACAAAGATGTACCCTTCTATTTCCAGTTTTGGATTTAAATGCTGGCATGAAAAGGACTTCAGTTTAATATAGTTGTAATTCTTTCTTTCACTACAAAGTCTGAAAGAAAGGGTAAAAAGTAATTAGGATGAATTGAAAATTACAAATGACATCAACATTACAGTTTTTATCTGGCTTTGACGTTAATAAATACAACGATTCTTAGTTACATAAAGATACATTAGCCCCCGGTGATGAATCTGGTCATATAAAACATATATCTATAAATACTCTTTATATTATTAGTGTGTAAACAATATTTTCTATTGTTTATAAAAGTGACAAAAAATTAGTTGAATTACTATATAATTAAATTGAACTTTAAAAATAGTTTAGATAGAAATAAAATAAAATATATAATAAGTAAAATAAATTACATTAAATACACTACAATTTAAATGAATTAGATTTAATTAAACTACTTAAAGTATTATAAGACTAAATTAAGTGAACTAACTACACTGTGTGCTATCTTTTAAGTCAGATCAAATTCAAATAAACTAGACTTGTCTTGTTTCAAATCATTTAAATTGTTTGAGTTATTATTTGCTTGCTCTCCTATTATTTTTAAGTATTTTTAAATATTACAAATTATACAATAATTAATTCAATTATTTATGTTATGTATTTAGTATAATTTAAAGAAAATCTATTTTACATTGATTTAATTATTGAAATCTATATCGAACCTACTAATAGACGCTCATAATTAATAATTAAAAAAGCAGTTTAACGAAGGATTTTTTTTTTCAAGATGCGCCATTAAACGTTTTATGATAAACCTCAAAACTTAATGAAAATTGTCATATTCATTTCAGGCAACGGTCCAGTCAATAATTATCATAAGAATTTGTTGTTGAATAATAATAAAACATTTCATTACATTGTTGTAATTAAATCAAATTTTAGTATTGAATAGAGCTTATCTAATAAAATAAAAGTTAGACTCCCTTAACTGTTTAAAAAGTAATAAAATCATAAAAATGATTAAATTTTTCACTATATAAAATATTAGCAATCAATATTAATTTTAAATAAACTTGAAGTAAAATGTAGCCATTAGATGAAAAAAGTAAGTTTCAATATTTTAGGGTTAAATCACAAATAAATAAATAATTAATGTAAAATGAAACGTGGACACCCATGACACCTAAGACCATGGCCCATCCCATCAGTCTCATTCAATCACCCAAATTTTTTCTTCTTATTTTCTTCATGTTGAAAAAAATTTTAGACAGTGACAACAAAAATATATTATATTATTGTATCTAAGCTGCATTTATTATATACACCACAATATAACCATCTATGATTAAAATATAATTAATGTTCTATTCATATTGAATTTATTTTTTGATGTATTGAAATATTCAAATTTATATTAAATATTTACTGAGAAAATGCAGTTAATTTTTTTACGAATTTTATTTAAAAACTGTATATAATTAACATTAAGTCACAATTAATACCATTACTTATTTGTATATGGTAAATATGTGTAAATACATTTTTGAAAGTATGACAAAACAATGTCAATTTATACGCACCAAACTTTTTAACTACTTAATACATTAATATTTTTGTTCTGGACTTTTAAATTTTTTGTTTGTTTGTTTCCGTCCGGTTTCTTATTAAATTTATTTGTTTTATTTTAATTTTCAACGTAACTATATTGATTTATTTATTTGATGGTATGATTCATAGAGTTAGGAAAACAAATTTAATGATATCAAAAAACTAAACTAAATATCAAATATTAAAAAGTTTACATTTTGAGAGAAATGATAAAAATGAGATGTTAGAATAAAAAAAATTTATAGTATAAAAAACTATTATTAAAAAATGTACTTTTGAAGTGAGATATAAATAAAAATAACAGTAGCATCACATAAGTGTCATGAGTTACCTTCCCAGAGCATTTAAGAGAATTCATGCACTTATTTCCATGCATGCATGCCAATTGGGAGACTCACCAATAAATATTTTATCTATTCATGGAAGTGTAAGGTTTGTCATGGAATTCTAAACACTGCTTCTATGTACTATTGTATTTCAAACTAAACCATTCCCAATAATAATAACTATTCTACACTTACACATTAAAATTTAATCCAATAATTTATTTTTATTTAATGTTACTTAAACGTTTTTCTTATCTTCAAATTTTAACATAAAAAAATGAAAAATAACTAAAGTGGTGACAAATTGTATACAAAAGTTACTTGCAATACAGGAAACTGGTAGGGACTTTAACCCCAAAAAAAAGTCCAACACTACCGACAGAAATGTTTTTTTAATATTATTTTTCCATCAACCGACAAAATATTGGTACTGTTTATTTGATACTTTATTATTTATATTCACGAGAATTTATCATAATATATAGAGTAAAAGATAGTCAGATAGAAAAAAAAAGGTAAAGCAAGTGAAAAAGAAAAAGAAAAAGAAAATGATCAGAAGATAATCATAGTTAATGCCGATTTAAGCGAAGACCAATTGCAATACTTCTACCATCATTACACTTTTGCTTATTATTTATTTGTAATGAATACTATAAATAAAATTAAATGTGAAATTATTTTGTTTTTCTCGGCTTGGTAACAACCATGTATGTACATAGTAAGCAACCTTGCACGCATGCTTTCAAATTGCAGAACTGATTAGAGCAGTGCAGGGAAAGAAAGTTGATCGACGCGCTTGAGAGTCGCGCGTGGAAAGCAATAAACTTTATTTCATTGGAAAATGTTTATGTGTGTCTCCTGTTTAACTAGGCAAGGGACATAGTAAGACAATGTCCCACGAGCATGAATCGGACGGTGGGAGATGATTGTGTGGGCCATGATGGAGAGAGACGAAGGGTGGAGATTGCGTGGGAGAAAGATTTGTGCGTGGGAGGACATGTGATGATTTGAGTGATTGACGGCCCCGAGAGTGGTCTGGTCCGACACATGTCTTATTCTTTTTCTTTGCCTTTCTTTATTTTGGGTTGCGCTGGAAAGTGGTTTTTGTCAGAAGGTGGTTAATACCCTTTGACGACGAGTTTAGATGGTGAGTCAACTCGGAATATATGCCATTGATGCACCTCAAAATCAATCTATATCCATCCACGGAATCACTCCATGGATAGAGATAACAAAGCAACACGCTTCAACGGAATATATGTCCCCACACACAACTATATTTTAATTTTTACATTCAGATTAAATTAATAAATTACATTAAAAAAAAACATGCTTCCGCAATTTGAGTCATATAAGTAGGGAAGTCAAGCTATTAAACATAAATTATGCTTAAAAAATTTATTAAAAAACGAGTTCAAAATTATTTATATCTTAAGTTGAAAAGAGATTTAAACTAGAAACACTCGATATATAAATATATAATTTGTAGTCCAAATTGAAAGAGATCTAAACTGAATATGAGCGAGGCCCAATATTAGCATGGCCAGCATTCTGGGCCAGTAATAATTTGGAAGTAACTAGGCCCTGATAAAGGCTTCGGGTTGTGGTCCATTTCAACAATGATCATCATAAACCAGGCAACTTGTACAAGTAGTGGCTGTTATTTGGTTTTGGTTATGATGGCAAACGACCACAATATATTTACCAAAAAAATTTGATTAAATTACTTTTTTATCATTGTATTTGTCATGAAATTTCAGTTTGATCTTCAAGTTTTTTGTTGTCTCAATTTGGTTCTCATTTTCGTAAAAATGACTCAATTTGGTCCTCACAGTTAACTTTGACCAGACGGTGTTAACGCTACATGTCAATTTTTAGTTTTTTTGAATTTTTTGAATTTTTTTATTTTTACACATGTTACTTCACAATTGTGCCACGTGTTACACTTTGACACGTGGCACAACTGTGAAGTGACACGTGTAAAAAAAATTTTAAAAACTCAAAAATTGACACGTGGCGTTGACTTTAACACCGTCTGGTCAAACTAACGGTATGACCAAATTGAGTCATTTTTTAAAAAATGAGGACCAAATTGAAATTTTATGACAAATAAAGAGACTAAAAGAGTAATTTAACCAAAAAATTTTAACTATGTAACAAAACACATCCAGAACCAGGATGTTTGAAAATTCTCTCAGAAAATCCACCGGTTAATATTTGTGAAATGGATAAAACATTCTTAAAATGCAAAACCCGTTGCATTAAAGTAAGTTATTAATTAATTAATTAATATTATTTTGATACTCAATATATATTAATATTTAAAGTTCAGAGTGTAGTGTGCATTTATTGGTATTTAGCTTCAAGGAATGAGACACAGCCACATAAGTGCGAGGAATGGTGATAGTTGGGAAGTGAGTTTAAATGTGTGACGTTGGTTAGTAATATGATTAGAATACTCCTTGTAAGATTTGTTTTATATCATGCTATAAATTGGTTTTTGGAGTTCCTTGTAAGAGCAATGTTTCCGGATACCTAGAACTATAAACCCTATCAAAAAAATTTCTGGTTTTAGCATGCAATGGTGCTTCGATTTGATTCCAGTAACCACCACCACTTTTCCTCCTCAGCTTTTATACATAGAGGGTAGGATCCCTAGGTTTCATACTTTTTTTAACACATATATAATAAGTATTAGATGATAATAATATAGTTTTATTGCTCAACAAATGATTAAAAAGGCATGTGATGATAGCATTATTGAGTAAGAACAATTAGCAAAGAAAAAAAAAGGGAGAGTAGTTGAGGTGGGGTTGTAGAAAAAGACGAATTGGTGATAAGGTTGAATGGTGAAGTTAATGCGTCCACAGCAGCACGAAAACGACACGGAAATCGAAAAGGTTCAGTTATGCCCCGCCAAGAATCAAAACAGTGAGGCCCGGCCCGGCCCAGCTCCATCTACCCACTACCATTGCCCAATTCGGTCAACTCAATTCATCTACGAAATTTAGATCTCTGCATTACCTTAACCGACAAACACTACACAACCTCTGTTTCCATATTGCTGTTTTTTTCAGGAAATTAGGGTTCAATTTTCATTTTGAGTCAGATAATATAATATATATATATATATATATATATATATATATAACACACACTACGATAGGTTGTACTTTCTGAGTTATTCATTCACAGTACTAAATATTTTCGCATCTTGCCATGTATACTCATTTGCTTGCATTAGAGCATTGAGAATGATAGCTATGAATGTTGGAATATATAATTTAACTTAGAGATATTTTCAATCTGTGACAATCACGCACATCGCCATCTTGATAGGCTAGCTAACTTGTTTGTAATCTTTCTGGTGTACTTTGCACAAGAAATTTGGGTTAATAGCATAGAAAAGCCCTTTGAACGTGTTGTCAAGAAACGATGGTGCATTATTTACCCAAGTATTAACCAAATACTACAATTCCATGCAATCAACATCTTTTCAATTTTGTTGGCTGTCTAAAAGATAAAGACGAAAGGAAAAAGTCAAAAGAAAATCCCCGTCATACAAACAAAACGTGACAGCAGAGATAGTTTAGCGTCCAAGTAATATTGCAGACACTTATTTGTGTAAAATATGATTTTTTTAACCATTAGATTTACTTTTAATCTAAAATATTGGTGGTGCACTTGCTATATTCTCTCTCTTTATCTGTACCCAAAAGAAGTGCAGGGTGTTGGAAAAGTAGAGAAATACTTTTGATATGTAAAAGGTTAATTTATTCTGATGGTCTTCTCAGACACTGTTTCTGGTTTTGTAGAAATCCAGGAGCGAGCACTGTTAGTAAACTGCAATGGTTAATTAAGAAGTTGGATGTTAAGAATGTATAGAATGAATGAAAAAGCGTGAGTTAAACATGGTAAGGTATCAACTTTCCGTGTGAAAAAGTTGAGCTAATCCATTGTTTTCAATAATTTTCATCATTAAAGAGATTGCAACCAAAGTTTGTTGCCCTTAACTTATCATACACCCGACAGTCATATATTACACATAACTTATTATCATGACTAAGGATTGAAGATTAGATGCCCCACTTACATCACAGTGGTGCCGAAACCAACACAATTAAACTAGCATAAAAACAAGAAATAAGAAGAGCACATGTCATACAGAGTCATTGGATGGACCATATATATATATATATAGATATAGATATAGTTATTTAAGTATTATATTATTGGAAATAAGAGAGTAAGATTGAGGGATTAATTGATTGATTAGCTAGGTGGATGAGCAGATAATTTAGGAGCAGGATTCCCACTTAAAAAAGGGCATTTATTTGGCTCTGTCTTGAATTACATCGAATCCCATCTCAGTTGGGTCAGTGGCCTGAACTTCATAGCTTATTCCATCCAGAGCTCTTCTCAGCCCATCCTTTGATGTTGCATACAGCATCTTTGCTCTTATCCTTGATGCTGTTGGAGACCTGAAATTTTTCCCATCAATCATCTTATTATTTAATTCCCACCATAATTGCATTTGTACCTAAAAAAAAAAACCTAAATTACCCAAACCATTTTCCTATTACACTATTCGCCCTAAAGAGTCAAAATGTATACAAGAATGGTGCAGGGTGAGTTGCAAATAACCATGGTTGTGGTGGTGATTGTCGTGACATACGAACAACAGAAGGTTAATTAATTGAGGAAATGTTTGAGTAATATAGATACCATGCAATGAAGAAGATCTTGCTCTTCCGGCAGTTATCGACGGTGACAAAATCAAAATCGAACACGGCGTATCTACAATCGTCGTCGGGCAAGGATGCTGCAAGATCACCGTAGCTTTCGCCGGGACCACCAACCTTATCAACGGTCACAAGCCTTGACTTTTCATCGATCTTAAACACTATGTATCTATGCACCTTCTTCCATTTCATTTCCATGAATGAGTTCTTGCACTCATCCGTCACCCACATCCCAGTAGTCGCCTGTTAATTCACAAATCACAACCAATTCATCACTATAACACTATACATACACATCGAAATCTGCATAATCGAACCGCACACACTTTTGCATACTATTCCTATCTAAATCGGAAGAAATTGAATGAGAAAAGGTTACAGATGCAGCGGAGCGGTACCATTTTGAACGCCATCGCCATTGTTATGAGGTGAGAAGCAGAACAAAGTTTCCCTTACTTTTTCTTTTTTCTTATTGAGCGTTGAAAGTTGACAAGAATCTGAAGGAAGAGTGAGACTTGGGTCTATATATAAGCACCGTCTCCCCGAGTTTGCCATTGCTATTTCCTCTTATTTACATATGTGTCCTCTTTTATATTTAATAAATCGTCAAAATAATTAATTATTCATTAATTTGATCTCAGCCTATACAAATTAATTCAAATATTGAATTAATGCCTGTTTAGTAATTTTACAAAAAATTAAAAATTTATAAATTTAATTACCATTCATAATTTAATAAATTAATTTAACGTATTATTTATTTTATATTTAAACGTGTTTTACCTATAATTATCAATTTTCTTAAGTGAAAATGGGTTAGTTGCATTAAACAGTGAAAAATAACTTTTTTTGCTGTTAATTCTGTCGTAGATTCATATATAAAGAGTTTATTTATTTTTATAATAATATAATAATATGTTAGCTACATTTTTCATACCAATAATATATAAGTATTAAAACCTTTTTTCAGTACTTCAGATGATAGAAAATATTGAATTAATTGAAGGTGAAAAATTGAATTATAGACATTTCCTAATTAAATGACATGGAATGGTCATCATAAATTAAAAATACCTTCATTTGTTAGTATTTTGAAGGAATTATATATATATATATATATATATATATATATATATATATAAAGAAGGAAAGAAATATTTCGGTTTATGAATCAATCTAGTTCATAAGGATTTGATTGAATAAAATTAGATTGGAAAAAAATTAATTTTTTAAATAGGTATCAAATTAAATACTAATTACTTAATCCGTGGATTCGATTTGGTTGAAAGTGTATTCAACCGTACAATAATTTTTTATTAAGTTTTTATAATATGTTATAAATTTTTGTTATAATTATTTATTATTTTTAAATATCAGAATGTTATTCGATAATGTTATTTATTGGTTGTAAGTTGACTTTAATTTTCAAGTAGTATATTTATAATAACATTTGATGAAATAAATGAACATTTTGAGAGTAATGTTATATAAATAATCGAATCAATTCATTTTAATTGTGTTTAATAAATATAAAATAAAACATACTTACAAACCACCAAACTCTAGTAGATCAAGTTAAGAACTTACATCTTGTTCAAAAATAGTTGAGCAAACTAATTTCTTTTTCAACTTGCATAAAAATTTCCTTAATATCCTATATATAATATATATATTTTATTAAAATGTTTTTTGTCCCCTAATTTTCATTGAGAATTAGAATTAGCTTTTTTATAAAATTTTAATTCAATTTAGTCTCCAAATTTTTGAGATTGTATAAATTTAGTCATTTTAACCAAATTTTATTAAGTTTATTTAATGTTTCAAGAATTTTTCATGATAGGATTTGAGTTGTTTACACAATTTTGCACATTTTCACCTCAATATGAACTACGAAATATGTTTAAAATGTAAAATAAATTTAACAGAATTCGGTTAAAAAAATTAAATTTACATATTTCTATAAATAAAGAACTAAATTTGTCTAAATTTTCAAAAAAAAAGACAAATTATAATTCGTGAAAATTAAAAGAACAAAAATATATTTAACCATTTTTTTCGTATAACATAAACACCTTTGTATAGAGATATTTAATAACTAATAAATAAACAAAAATAATTTCACATTGATTAACATATTCAATCGTGAAGTTAATGAAATTTTTAACTAAACAATATTATGACTAACTTGCCTTTATTGTTTACAAAGGTTATTTACTTAGCAGATTTTCCTATTTACTTTTGTGACCACAACAAAATTTTAAATTTAAGTAAATACGTAAACATCATTAATTATTTACATAAACAATATTTTTTGATAAAAATATACTTTAAATAAAATAAATAAATAAATAAAATGGTTCAGTTATTGATATAAAAACTAATATATTTACGAAATTAATGCAAATATTTAATATAGAAACAGTAACATTAGTGGATTTGTATTTAAATTCTTAATCTGTGTGCTATTTTAATATTTTAAAATGTAATAAAGAACTCATGATTTTTTTATACAAATTAATTGTGTATAAGCATAAATGTCAACTATAACAAGGACACTTTAATTTTCAAATAATGAAATTTCAAGTAAAACTTTTTATTTAATGTTACTAACTGAGATTTGTTATCTTTTGAGCATGAAATTACTTAGTACACACAGTTATTTTAACTTAATTAATATCTCAAATTCGAGAGGTTAAATATTCGTTTTATTAATAAGAATTGAAAAAATATATTAGAGTTTACCGTCATACTATTTAACTAATTAAGTTACAGCTCCTTAACAATTAGGTTAAATATTTAGAACAAAAAAATATTGCTTACAATTCAATCGTAATTGAATTTGCAAAAAATATAAGTTTTTTAATTATATTTTCTTATAAATGCACATGTATTGTCGTTCCAGGATAAAACTAAGTTCAATCTCAACAATAAAATTATGTGTTTATACTTTCAATGCAATATCATACATACCCTTCATTATCAATGTAACTTAACATATATTTCAACATTGTTTTATTAATACGTTAACTAATATCATTATTAGAAAGAAAAAAGCATTTTAATATTATAATAACTTTCTGAGATTCGTGTAACTAAAATGAAAAAATATATCTCCAAAAAGGGTATTTATTAATAGAAATTTTTTTGACACACATATTTATTATATATATATATATATATATATATATATATATATATATATATATATATTATATTTCCATTCACATACAGACATGTTAATAGGTTTTAAAGAAACACAAAATAATTATTTTTAATTCTCTAATATTTTTGTAATATTCATTCTTTGTCATTAACTCTTGTCAATTAAAAGCATAAGCAATATTAAATACATAATTGAATCAAGAAATGTGCTTAGTATTTTATATAAAGTAATTAATTACGTATAATTATTTTTTTTAATTTTTTAAAATATTATGAGTAATAAATCTTGGATATTTTGTCAACAAAAATATTATTTCAGATTTTCTTTAATTCAATAGAAATATAATAAACTAATTCATTGAGGAAATCTGATTTTAATTTAATAAAAGCTATACATACCTTTAATAAAAACTTTCCAATCCTTCTAAAGTAACGTAAATATAAATCATTAAATGTGAAAACAAAAAATTAAAAGTTTTAACATCTTAAATATAAAAAACTAAATCCATTTAGCAGTTATTTCCGTTAAGGAATATGGAAATATATTTTTACAGGAAAACGTACTCTTTTTTATTAGTTTTGTTTCTTACTAAATTAATTGGAAAAAACCAGTTATTTGTTAGTATTTCCTTGTTACCATAACCAGTTTTATAATTTCATCAAATTTAAAATGTTAATATATATTTAATATTGAAAAAAATAATATATATATATAATATATATATATATATATATATATATATATATATATATATATATATATATATATATATATATATATATATATATTTTTT
>Ga0214543_1011072_pt1 | contig 12920 bp, 10 predicted proteins | sample CNSS2metaG_FD_160094 | JGI IMG/M metagenome (GOLD analysis project Ga0214543, IMG submission 160094) | Root nodule microbial communities from cowpea collected in UCLA plant growth center, Los Angeles, California, USA - CNSS2 | ecosystem: Host-associated > Plants > Roots > Nodule | place: USA...
TGAATGAAAAAAAAAAAAAAACAAGTGTGCATAAATATGTAAAACGTAAATTACTTGGCTGAGGTGCAGGTGTAGATAGAAGGGGATCATGTTCATTAATTGGTTGAGGTGCAGGTGCAGGTGGAGGGGGATCATTTTCATTACTTGGTTGAGGTGTAGGTGCAGATGGAAGGGGATCTTGTTCAGTACTTGGTTGGGGTGCAGGTGAAGGTGGAGGTGGAGGGGGAGCATGTTCACCACTTCTTTGAGGTGTAGTTGGAGGTGGATGGGGAAATGGAAATGAAGAACCTGTTTAGTTTTGGAAAATGAATCAATTTGTTGAATATAGATGGAAAACAAATTAGTAAGAGAGTTGAGATATCTAACCTGCTGTAGATGGACGTTGAAGATGTCTAGAATTAGTAAACTTAGGTGCAGGAAATGATATATGCACTTGTGTATCTGACTTAGACTTAATTGAGGTTGCAAATTTATTCTTGAAGACTCCTGACAACCAATAAAACTCTTGAAGATTTAATAAAGCTCAATTTTAAATTCAACATACTACCTGGATTAGATGGATGATGACATGAAGAAGACTTGTGATCAACTACTTGCCCCCATGTAGAAGAGGACTTATGGGTGGTGTGTACATCCGAACTATTACTCTTGGTTGATGTTTTCTTCATCTTCAGGTGGTCTTCAAAAAATAAGACAAACACATATGTTAGTATCAAGTAATATGTAAAGTCAAAACTCATAACACATTGATTGAAGCTCATAACTCAATTTAATCGAGCATTTGCATGTGGAGTGATTCCCTTACCGACTGCACAAGACAAATACACTTCATATAGTAACATTAGATACTTTTGTTAAAGCACTGTTTTTTAGCATGATCAGCATTCATATAAAAGGGTTATTTATTTTACCTTCATATGATGAAAATCGGAAGAATTAGTTCAACTATGCTGGATTAAGTACATAGCTTTACACTTTTAAACATGTACTGTTTCTTTATTTATTACACCAGTTACATTTTACTGGAATCACACTCTTAGTAGCTCCATTGGTAATTTTTGTTTCCACTCTCTGGCTGATACTAAACAATATCATAATACATTGTTGGTGTGTTCCTTGCAGCGTTTCTTGCCTTCAGAATTTGGACTAGACCCAGCAAGAATGGGAGATGCATTAAAACCAGGAAGAGTAACATTTGTAGATAAAATGGCTGTGAGGAAAGCAATAGAAGAAGCCAACATCCCTTTCACTTACATCTCTGCAAACCTTTTTGCTGGATACTTTGCTGGGTGCCTCTCTCAGTGGGGTCTTTTGTCCCTCCAAGGGACAAGGTGCATCTCTTTGGGGATGGTACTCTCAAAGGTCAATACCAATGTTTCAACAAATGATTTTGTTTTTTGAGTCACCACATTAAGGTTTTTGAGTATCTCTAACATAGTAAAATGGTTTGTCTTTAATTCTGACATTTCTGTGATGATGGCTAAACTACAGAGTGAGGTGAAGGTTGTTCTGGAGGATGTCAACCAAATGGTTGAAGCTTCTCTATTTTAGTCATTATTTAGCTATGACATGTGGTACTAATTAATTTTATGGACTTTTCATTCTCATGGCAGTAATAATCAAACAACTTTTTCTTATAAAAAGGTTATATAACATCCAACTTACACAAATATTTACAAACATTTACGAACACAGAAGATAAAAGGAACAAAGGGGGAAAGAAGCACCAAAAGTAGAATATTTTGTTGTTGTTCCCACTACTTAATCTTGAATGAAGTATAAAGACAATAACAATTTCTAAAATCTAGTTATAATTTAAATAATAAAAATATATTTAACTCTTAAAATAAATACTTATTCAACTATGTTCAAATATTATATACAAGGGACTAATTGATCCTAATGTTAAAGTTAGAAAAATATAATTTAAACAATTATTTGTAAAACATTTTTTTTAACGAGTTATTCAATTAAAGTTTCCTTAAGACACATTCATGGCTCGCAGCATATTAAGGATATGCATATGAACAACAAGATACATACAAGAAACTTGTCCGCACGCTTGTTTAGATTATTTTCGAAATTTCAGAACATACTAGTATTTGGCCTGCTTAAACATTTAGTTTAAAATTCCTACACAAACTTACACAAGGAGGCATAGTTATTCTAAAGGAGATATTATTTAATTACACTATTTTCATTCGTTGATGAAAAGTACAGAACAGATAAGAAACACAAACAGCCACTAAAAGTTTAACAATCAACAACCCATATAATTACAGGAATCCAGATAAGAAATCAAAAATAAAATTATTAAGGACAGTTGTTATTAGAGCATATTTGAAAGAACATAAAGGACAACAGCTTTTAAGTGACTTGACCAATATTAGATGTTGCTTAGTTAATCTTAGAAAAAAATTTCATCAATAATTCAACTATGATAAGAGGATCGTGTGGTGTTAAATTCAACCACAGAAACAGTTTATGCAGAATAATTTTTTTGACACTTTGGTGTTGTTGGTGGGTGGAAACAGGAGTGTGTTGTATACTCTATAGCTAGAAACAAAAACAACTTGCTTTGAGTACAAGATTAATTCTCAAGATGAGTTGGTTGGGAGAAAAATCAGAGATGATAATGTAAAGGAAAATATATTCAGCATTTCTTGTCAGGAATTGGGAAATATACAGGCAAAATTGATGTCTCATCCTCCACCACAGACTAAAAATAAACAGGTTGAATCTGCAGAGACGAACTAGCTGAAATCTGACAATATGCCAGGGAAGGAGAAATCCTGTCTAAGGCATTCCAAGCTAGAACTGGAAACTGAAGTTGCTTATTTGCAATCCAAAATTTCTTCAAGTTGCTCAGCTGATTTTCCAAACGATATGAAGTTTCATTATTGGACAAAGGACTCCCACACTTTGATCAACAAAGTAGCCAACTTAGAATTACAAGCTACAAATGAAAAATTGATTGAAGAATCTAAAACTCTTCAAACAACAAATGATAAGTTAAGAATGTGAAATATGGACTTGCATGGCCAATGTACAATATTAGATTCTAAACTGGGGGAATCACATATTGCATTTTCTAATATATTGAAGCTAGTTCAAGAATTGGAATACAAAATTACTTCAATGCAGGAAGAAATAGCTTTGAAAGAAATAGCATTGGATTATGGAATAGAGAATTGAATCAAAATTGATTCTGGAATGCAAAACCCGACTTCCAAAACACGAATCCTAAAGCTACCTAATCCAAAACACGAAATCAGAATCAGAATTGATTCTGGAATGCAGAAATTGAAATTGAATTACACAAACCAAAACATCCTTGCTAGTTGCTAGTAGTATATGTGACAATTACCTTACTAGACTGTTGCTAGACAGAAACTGAAATTCAATTACACAAAAACTGAAATTCAAAGAGTGTTATGTGACAATTACCTTGCTAGTTGTATATTTCCATCCTCATCTGGATATAGTAATTCTAAGTTTTGTTGCTCAAATGGTTCAGATTCATGAAAATTGTCAACATCTTCTTCACCCATGTTGTACATGTCTCTAGGCTTTAAATGTACATGTATGCACCAATTTTTATCCAACTCATCCTCTACATAATACACCATTTGAGCTTCTGATGCGTGAATGTATGGCTCATCATCATCATTATCACCAGTGTGGATCAAACGTGAAAAACTTACTAATGTAAATCCAAAGTCATCAGTCATAATCCCTCTAGAAGAAGTTGTATTAGCCCACATACATTTGAATAAAACAACTGAGAAATGTCCATGGCAATTAATCTCAATTATGTCCACCAATCGACCGTAATATGGCTCAGCTCCAAACCGCATTTGATCATCAATGCTACTTGCATAACTCCTTGTCCCAAATGTACCAAACACTCCACTATTTTGTGTTTTAAGCCAAAGGTCACGCTCCAATATACGAAATTTGAACCCATTCACATTGTAGGCACTGTATCGCTTTGCACAATCAATCGGACCCATAGCTAAGAATTTTAAATCAATTGAATGGATACCAATTGATTCATTCCTTATCTAAAACAAAATAAAACAAAATACTTAATATTCAGAAACATGCTTAATATTTTAATAATATATATAAGTTAAAGATTATTGGAGAAAATATACATACACGACGTGAAAACCATTCTACAAATTCCCTATGAACCCTCTTGTCTATCATAGAGGATGATCGTGTGCGGCTTCTTAGTTGTCTTCGTAAAGTGTCTCTAAATTCCCTATGTTAAAGATATAAAATATATAATGTAATGTTGAAGGAAAAACTAATTATACAAAAATGCATAAATACTTACTGCAGAAACGGGTCAACTATCGTGCAGTTAGTTAGCACATGACGATGTGCTTGCAACTTTTCCTTTGCCGATAGAGTGAAATAAGCAAAAGAACCAGCTAGTTTTCCAACTTGTGGGAATAATGTACTTACATTAGATGGAACAATATGAGGTTCATCATTAACACGACGCAGTCGATTAAATACAGTCTCAATTCACTGAACGCATGCATGCGTTCCCGTTAAATGTAGTTGTACATTGTTCCCGTCAACAATTTAGTGGCAAGGAGGTTTCCTTTAAGATGAACGCATGCATGCCTTCTGCTTCAACTAAATACACCAAAACCATTTAATTTAATCTGAGGTAATTTTCTAAACTGAATGACCACACTGAAAATTCATCAAATACACCAATTATTTAAGTGAAGTACTTGCCTAATGGTTTCCTTAAACCATATATTAGATGTAATTATGTCATAAGTTAGGTAGCTTGGAAACTAAAAAATGGTTGGCTAGTTGATTGAATTGAAAATATTAGTTAATGAAAAAGGATAAAATTACACAATGTGTTATTTAAATTTTTGAACTAAAAATAAAATATGTTTTAAATTAATCAGTAATGAAAAAATGAAAACTTAAAAAAATGATAATTTTTAAGCTGTCCTATTTTCATAAACTAGTTGGGGTAGCTTATAAACACACAATCTAGATCAATAGAAAGTTATTTCAAATCAAATCAATATATGTTTAGAAGACAAAAATCAAATTTTACCTGATAGGGATACAAATATTTTATTGACATCATATTAATCATTAAAAGGAGTATATTATTTTTTCAAAATATGTTAATACAAGAATACCAAAAAAATTATGAAATATATAATAGATATGAATGTTTATATATAATCAACTATAAAGAAAAGGCTATTATTACAAATTTTGTCTAATTATTAAACATGAAATTAAATAAAGTCCATTCCTATGTTTTTTATGTAATTTTTTATCATCTAATCACGAGTTGGAGGAATCATGTCTATAACTAAATTTATTAAATGAAGCCCCAATAACTAAAACTCAAAATTTACCTTAAAAAACTGAAAGGAAACCATTAAATAACATTTTGATAAAGTTTTATCTCTTCACCACCAAAAAACACCACTACATGTCTGCGACTCTACTCTTATTCTAGGTTCAGTAGCAACTATACGTTAGAAAATGCAGGTTTTATAAGACAGCAGAATCCATTACCAAAAAGCCTATATGTAAAAAATGAAGTTATGATTTATTTTCAGTATAGAATACTTTTATTAATCCAAGACAATACATCTAATAAAGTTTCGCTAAGTTTAAGAAATGATTTTTTTTTTTTACTTTTTTGGGTTTTTAAAATAATTAATATACAATTACCAGTCAAGACCTATGAAGTTTAGACAGCGGCCAAAGGATTGATTTTCCATGACATTGTCTTGTATTCACTGGTAAGTTTCACGAGAAAAAAGAGATAAAGATAAAGACCACCAAAAAAGAAGAAAACTTCTCGGAAGACATGAATTGGTCAAATTCAAATTCTACACACTAATTGAGAAAGAAAAATCTAAAAAAAAAAACTAAAAGTCATTTTTGACTTACAAATGTACCAAATAGCACCCTGAAGAAACAAACAGGGCATCATCAAGGTTAAACCCCTCAGTCAAATATGCAATGAAATATGCAAATAGTAGAAACTAAAGAAACAAACAGGGCATCATCGTCACTAAGATTGAACCCCTCAGTCAAATATGCAATGAAATATGCAAATAGCAGAAACAGAAAATACTGAAAGAGCAGAAAACCTGACAGCAATGGCGCGACGCAGTGACAAAATCGAACGCACTCCAATTGCAATGGCTATGACACGGTTACTTGGTGGTGGCAAAATCGCAAGCCAGTGGCAAAATCGCATGCCAGTGACAAAATCGAAAAGAGAAACCAAATTAGGACAAAATCGAAAGAAAAAATCGAATGCAGTAGCAAATGAAATGAAAATGAAACAGAGATTGAAATGCTGGAAGATGAAATCGGGAAATCGAAAGACGAAATTGGAAGCAATCAAAAAATCGAAGACGAAGTATGAAAATGAAATTAGAAACAAGGGAGAGCAATCTTCGTTACCTGTAGAAGTTTCATGAGACAGTGAAGAACGGTGGTGGAGGACGGTTGCTAAGACCTTTAAACGATCTTCTCCATTGAAGAACATGACCATGCCACAGATCTTCTCCGCTAAATAGAACACGACCACGCGACGACACCTCTTTAGACGAGACGTTTCTAAAACATTAAAACTTACAAAAGAAAAGAAAATGAAAAAATTAATTAAAATTTAAATTTTTCATGAATTGTTTAAAAAATCTCTAGTATATTAATTTTTAAAACCTCTTATATATTATATTTTACTAGAGGTTATTATAACTTCAACTAATTAATCTCTTGTAAAATTAAATATTTTTGTAGTGAATTAGACCTTATATTAATCATAGATTAAAATGGCTTAATTTAAAAAAAAAACAAATGTTTTAAATTTTACAGGATATTAAAATTATATGTTTACAATGAAACTAAAAGCGGATTTAAACTTTCAAAATAATTTACAGTCAAGTGTAAACATTGCTTACACTTATTAAAATTATACAAACTATAATTTTTTTTAGATAACTGCGTTATTTAAAATCCACTTTTAGCATAATTCTATTTGATAAAAATCTTTACACGTTGAACGTGTCAAAATTAACCTATTTATCCAAAAGTTTTATTTTCTACAGTTCCATTTTTTTCTCCCTGCACCTCCATTGAGTACATGAAATGTCAAAGTTGCCCTTACGGGTTTAAGGCAACCATCACCACCGCCTCTCCAATGACTATGAATGAGTTGATGTGAGATGGAAACATCATATTTAGGGGTTCTCCTGCACCTCCAAATAGTTCTCTTATACTTTCAAGTGTGTGCATTGATTACATTTATGTCCCTACTAACCAAACTAGATGAGGATAATTAAAAAAATTATTGTTCGTCCCATGTTTTTTAACTAAAACCCTACACCTCCAAATTTTTTCACGATTTGATTGCATATGTTTTATTTCCACTGCACATTTTTTTCCATTGCATGCATAGCTATAGGTGTTGTATTCTTGAGATCATGTGTTGTTCATTATGTTCTTCGTGCATTCTTCATATACGTTTAATCAATAAAATTTGTCAGTCAATGCCGAATACCGGTTGTCGACATCTGGTACACCTAGATATCGGATGTTGATATCCGGTTTATAGATATTGGATGTCGACGTCCGATATGCATTTAATTTTTTTTAATTATAATAAATACCAGATGTGGACACCCGGTATGTACGTAAGTGGGATGTTATCATCTGGTGTAATAAGAAAACGAATGTCATGTTTGTTGTGAACTAGATGTTGACTTCCGGTTAATATGCTTGTCGGATGTCGATATCCAATATTTAGTAATTGCCTCGCAGATTTTGCATCGGGTGTCTTGATCCCACGCCATGAACACCTTGTTATCAAACTTTACTCTATGATTTGCCATAATGGAGCCTCCTTGGATCATTATTCCTACGGTTGTTGCTACTCCTTTCTATGTTGAGGAGTCACAATGAATTGGTGGTTTTTCAATGGCTTTCTCACCATGACAGTGACTTCTGAAAAACAGCCTCTGCTTGATGTTCTTATACCCATGTATTAAACATATGTAGAAAATGGATTTGTTTGCTTGAACCCTTACAGCTACTGGTTGATGTTTCTTGGACCAGCAAAATTCTCAACCCCAATGGCCACAAAGTAATATGCATGAATAGTTGCATGCATACATAAACTAATTAAAATGGTCATATAACATTTGTAATATGTTTTTCTTGTATTAAAAATATTGAGTTATTAATTTGTTTTTTTATTTTTTTTTAAAACAAACTAATTTCTTAATAACACATTTTGACTATCGACAATCGTAAGAGAAAATTAATTTCAAAACCATAACTGGATGTGGTGATCCAGTTCAAAGGGAAAATAGGAAAAAAAAGGCAACGGATGTCGACATCCTTAGAAAAATGCAACACACCAGTTGTTGACATCTGAAAAAGAAAAAAAATCATCCCCATACTGGTTGCCCACTTCCATAAGAGGAAAAAAATTCAAGTGCCAACCGGATGTTGACGTCTGGTATTAACTGCAAAAAAAAAAAATCAACCACAACCAACAAATTAATGGTTCAAGTAGTGCATAACAACAAAGGCAACAAAGATAGTGCATTTCTAGCAAAATAATGGGTGTAAGTTCTATTATTAACCTATAGTTAAACATGATAAACTACAAATTAAAAATAAATTACATGTCTCGAGGGGATGGTTACGGATGTGGGGAAGAAGAGAGTTGCAGATGTTGAGAAGAGCCTCCACTTACGTTGCAAAGAAGAGAAAAGGAGAGAGAATTTAAGAGGTGAACTAAAATTTAGCTCATGATCTAGGTAGTTATCAACTCACATTTTCCTGGGTGAAAATAGTGGGATTGAGACATTTTTTTATGGTTTTGCTAGAGTATAATGTTCAAATGCATTTCAGTATTGAATAACAAAATGCAAAATATACAAAATATCTTGTTGTATTCACAATTTGGAATCAGATACAAGGACTTGAACAAAAAACTAGGTGAGAGTAGAGAAAAATGGCAAGGGTATGAACTACATATCAAGTGAGAGTGAGAGAAACATAATTGAATGTGAGTGTTTGGAAACGTCTTGTAGCAATGGCAGAATCCATCAAGTATGTGCAACCAACAATTCCTAAATTTGATAGGCAATACTATACTATGATCATTGGGAAAGTTGATGGAGAACTTTCTTCGATCAAAGGAATTTTGGCATTTGCTAGAACATGGAATTACAAATGTCAAAGACAAAGTCAGCACAACAGAAGCGGAACTCAAGTTAATAGAGGAATAAAAGTTGAAGGATATGAAGATAAAGAATTATCTCTATCAAGTAATTGATAGAGAAATTTTAGACACTATTCTAAATGATGAAACGTCCAAAAACATATGGGACTCAATGAAGCAAAAGTTTCAGAGCTCAACTCAGGTTAAAACAGCACAGTTAGAAGCCTTGTGCAAGGACTTTGAGTTACTGCAAATGAAGGAGGGAGAATCAATAAACTCGTGCATTGCTTGGACCTTGAGGATTGCTAAAAGTATGAAAGCATACAATGAAAACATGAAGGTGAATGTCCTAACTGCAACAAATCCTATGGTTAATGACAATAATGTTTAACTATGTTGTGTGCTCTATTGAAGAATCCAACAACATGGATGCCATGACAATAGACAAACTCGTAGCCTACTAGTTCACAAGCAGAGAATGGTGCTTGTTACAGAAGAAGAACATGTCATGCAAATTGTAATAGATGAGAGAAGTAGGAGAGGCAGACGAAGAAGAAGAAGTATAGGGTCTTCTCAACACAGAGGAAGGGAAAGTCAAGCATTCAGCAAAGCTGATGTTGAATGCTTTAAATGTCACAAACTTGGGCACTTTAAATATTAGTGTTCTATGTGGGAAAAGGAAGCAAATTATGTTGAAGTAGAAGATGTAGTAGGACAAAAGGATGAACTCTAGTTAATGGCTTTTGTAGATCTCAAGGAGAGGAAGAAGAATGGGTGGGTTTTAAACTCTAGATGCAATAAACACATGAGTGGTAATAAAAATTGGTTCTCACAACTAGAAGAGAAATTTCACCACAAAGTAAAACATGGGAATGATACATGCATTGTTGTGATTAGGAAAGGCGATGCTCAGATGGTTGTGAATGGTATCACATATATAATCTCACATGTATATTATGTTTCTAAACTCAAGAATAACTTATTGACTATAGGACAACTTCAAAAGAAGGGATTGACTATAACAACTTAGAACAACAAGTGTAATGTTGTTCGTCCTAAAAGAGGGCCGATTATGGAAAGTGAATATGAGTGGTAGCATGATGTTTGTATTGAAATCCAGTATGGCATCAACAAACACAACATGTCTTCGGGTGGAATTAGGGTGTGATCCCAATTGTAGCACAATCGACTAGGTCATTTAAGCTATGATGGTTTAAAAACATTTGTCTCTAAACAAATGGTGGACAAGTTACCTTCTATCACAACCGATTGAGATATGTGCACACATTGCATAGTTGGAAAACAACACCGAAATGCAATGTCATGGAAAAGACTATGGAGAGCATCAAAGAAACTATAATGTGTTCATGTTGATCTATTCGGGCCTATTCAGTCTACATCAACTAGTAATAAGAAATTTTTCCTAAGTTTTATTGATGATTTATCATATAAAACTTGGATATATTTTTTTAAGTGAGAAGTCAAAAGTTTTTTCCTGTTTTAAAAGTTTCAAAGCATTGGTAGAAAAGGAGGTTGGAGAAATCTTTATCTCTTTACAAACATATAAAGGGGGAGAATTTACTTCCAATGTGTTTGAAGAATTTTGTAAAACTCATGGCACACAAAGACAATTGACTGCAACTTATACTCCTCACTAGAATGGAGTTGTTGAGAGGAAAAACATAATCGTAATGAATATGGTCCAGGCTATGTTGATGAAAAGACATGTTCCAAAAATATTTTGGCCAGAGGCAACAAGATGGGGTCACATTCTCAACAAAATTCACACAACAGTAGTGTAAGACAAAACCCCTGAAGAAGTATGGAGCGGAGTGAAGCCATCTATTGACTATTTTCGGGTGTTTAAACGTCTAATTCGTGTCCATTCTAGATCGTCAGTGGATCATGTTGGATGACAAGAGTAAGAGATGTTTCCTCCTTGGAGTCAATGATGAATCAAAGGCATACAATTTTTTTTATCCTGTCAATAAAAGGATTATTATCAACAAAGATGTAATATTTAAACAACAAAATAATTGGAATTGGGAGAAGAATGATGATTATGTGAGTGACATCGAGAAACAACTTGAGCATAATGAAGTAGAAAATCTAGATCAACAAGGAGTAGAAATTAGGGATGGCAAGGGTGCGCTGGCCCGCATGCCTACAATCAAATGTGGGGGACGGGTTGAGATTTTAAGCCTATTGACCCACATAACCCTCAACCCATACAGGCCTAGGACAAAGCGGGTTGGCCTGTTTGCCCGCATTCTCTTAAACCCTAATTTTTGTTGTTGGCATTTGTCTTTCTTCATGTAGTAGTAGGCAACTTCATATTTCTCCTCCACACAACAATCTTCTTCCTTCTCCATGCAACAATAAGCGAATCCGGTTTCTTTGTTGTAGCATAGTTGAATATAATAAAATACTTATAACAGTGCACCACTTGAATCCATGACCAATTTATCTATTTCAACTTTCAACAAAGCCAACTTTTCTTTTCGGTTTGTATTTATTTCACGTTCATAATAGTAGGGTTACCTTACTCCTACATCAAAGAACAAACACTTTGTTCATCATATTTATTTTCAATTTTTCTTAATTGGGTACAACCAATTTATTTCACTCAAATGGTTTTAGTTCTTGCTCATTGCACCCCTAACCCCAAGTTATTGTTTACAATCTATTCAAAAATGCAGCATCTTCAAAATGCATGAACAAAATCATAAAATGTCTTTACTAACCACAAAATACGGGATAGCTCGCGAGCCCACGGGCTAATACCAATATAGGGCGAGCCAACATTTTCAGTCTGCATTTTTAAAGCATGACGGACTAGCTCAACCTACATTTTATGGACCAAATGTGGGGTTGGCCTAAACGGGCTGGACCATCCCGAATTGCAACCAGTAGAACAAATGTTGAGTTCAGGAAATATTGGAACTAGCTCTAGTGAAAGTGAACTCCATGACAAGTCTCATATTCCAACACTTGAAATTTTGGTTAAAGGAGGCTTTAAAGGTGTAGGAGAGAACTGATTTGGATGACTGATTATTGTTGACATGAGAAGCCAAGGTGGTTTGCTTCTTGAAGATTTGATGAAGATTGAATGAAGCTCTTTTGAACTATCTTGAAGCCATAACCATTGGAATAAAGCCTACATTGATGAAGGAAATGAGATTTGGTGATCCCCATGGTGATCAAGGCTGGAATGTGTGCTCTCCATGTAGTTACATCATTAAGAAAGTGTACTTGTAGTTTGTAATTCATGTTGTAGACCTTAAAGCATTAATTAGATGTAGTTTGGTCTTTGTTGTGTTTTTAATCTGTTGAATGGTTTTTCAACAGGTTAAAAGGTTGGCTGCAGTAGTCTTAAACTGCAACAAATTCAATCAATTGATTTAGTTTTTAATCGACTGATTTCACTTAAGTCAAGTGAAATCAACCGATTGATTTGAAAATCAACCTGTTGAATTTCGTAACAGTTTGACTATAAAAGCTGTGATTTTCGAAAGAGAGGTAAGTTGATCATTTTAGAGCACGATTTGGTTTTGGAAACTTGTGGAAACTCTCTCCTTCGTGATCATAAGTGTTGCAGCTGTTGAAGATTGATCTTGGATCAATTCTTGAAGCTTTTGGCTTGGTTTGAAGCTTGGAGAAAGTGGTTTGTGGTAGGCAA
>Ga0214543_1011074_pt1 | contig 12919 bp, 3 predicted proteins | sample CNSS2metaG_FD_160094 | JGI IMG/M metagenome (GOLD analysis project Ga0214543, IMG submission 160094) | Root nodule microbial communities from cowpea collected in UCLA plant growth center, Los Angeles, California, USA - CNSS2 | ecosystem: Host-associated > Plants > Roots > Nodule | place: USA...
TATGAGTTTTGGCGCGCTATCTTAATAAATTGGAATTTTCCCGCTTTGGGATTTTTATCGAGATGGCTTTTAAAGCAATTATTTATTTTAATATTTATTTTAAGTAATATTCCCTAGGGATGTTACATCTGGTACGCTGGAGTAGTTGAAATTAAGGATAGCAATTGAGTGAGGAAAGGGTACATAAACAATTGGTTAAGTATAGGATTGCTTGCTAATGAGCCGAATTGGGTATAAGAAATGAGTAAGATTTGTTTCTGTTATAAGTTGATTGAGACATGATATAACTACAAAGTGGTGAGTGAATCACATGGTTTGGAATGTTTGAAAGGGAAAATATGAGTTATGAGAAATCAAATCAGGTTGTGATTGGTGGGTAATTAGAATCAGGTTCTGATACGAAAGCATGCCATTTCGACTTTGTAAGCAACTAGATTACAAGACAATCTGATGAGTGCCAAAAACCAACAGGTTTTGCTACTGTCATAGCGCTTGGCGGCTCTAGTAGGTGCGCCAGGCGATAGGACCTCCAAGGAAGTACCAACATCGGGTGGCACCTAGCGGCAGATGTAACCCACCAAGCGATAGACCCTGTATCAGGATATGAACCTACCCGCTCATATCATCACATGTTCACCACCATCTATGAACCTACCCGCTCATGGCACAACATCTCCTGATCCAAGTCCCGCATCACTGCGTACAAATAACACATGCAACCATTGGCTGCAGCATTATCGCTTGGTGCTGCTTAAGTGTTGTGAGCTGAAAACACTGCATAGACCCGCTTGGCAGGACATTCTCGTCGCCAAGCGCCAAGCCCACTCCAAACTCCCTGTTTTTGGGTCTATCGCCTAGTGAATCACCCCTTGCCGCTAGGCGCCAAACGTTGCAATGCACATCCTTGATAGCCTATCGCTTGGCGGCCACACCCATTCCGTCAGACGTTATACCAGTCCAATTCGTCCTAATACCTTGTAACATATCCTCAAATTATTACCTAACTCCAGACACATGAACATATCTCTTATCTTTCAATCTTTATACTTACAACACATGTTTATCCAGTCACACCTCAAATTGACAAAGTAACATCATCAAGTCATTACTACGTACTAACCCAACAACACATATTCTGATCACAATTCCTACTGACACTTCAGTGCAATTTTAAGCCACACTTATGTGTCTCCTCTATTTAGCATTTCTATCCAACCTTCCACTTATAGATGAAGAATCACTAATTCCCACCCTAACGCATATCAATTCTCAACACTTACTAATTGATAATCTGTCTTTCACATCTTATCTACAACAAGTTAGACCACCAATGCATAATCAATACTCCTTACCATGTCACTTCTAATAAAACACCACATCCTACTTCTCACATTACCTCAATCACCAGGAATTCAAGTGCCCTAGTCACTTCCAATTTTATTGACCTAATTTCTATTCCAATCCACTCATATAAATCTCTGTCACGACCAGTAAATTCAAAACATAACATTTGGCTCTGTACTAGTCATCGCCTGGCAGCAAACAGGGTGCCGCTAAGCGGTACATCAGCACCTGGGTAAAACTCCAGGTTCCTATACCTGTGAAGAATTTGATCCAGACGCCAATTGCACTGGAACACGATAATTTGCACATAATTTATAAACCCAACTCCCAATAATATCATTCTTTATGTATTATACAACCATTGAGTTATGATAATTCAAGTTACAGATTTTTCCCTTCCAAAACCAAAACTCTATTCATGGTTAATCGTATGCAACCTCTTCCAAGCATTATCAGACTCCAATTCCATAATTTTTGTAACATTAATCACACAACATATTTCACAAAAATCACATTCAGAAGTCACAATGACTCTTGCACCAATCAACACATCAAAAGAATCCTGGACAGCGTCATGCCGCCTGGCGGTAGTTCATCGCCGCCAAGCGATTCATAGCAAAACCCAGAGAACTGGGTAGGAAGGAAGCATTGCCTGGCGGCACACTAATGACCGTCAGGCGGTTTCTGGGCAAAAACCCAGAAACCTACGAAAAACAGCGTGAACAGATGAGAACCTTATTCAGTTTGATTCATACAAGGCACAATACATTATATAAGATTAAAACATATGAAAATAGTTCTCCTTACTTGTTAATCCTTGCTCAATTTGAAAACCCAAGCTTATTTTGTGATCCACAAAAGTGCTCCTTTGTTTCACCACCAATTTAGTCTGAAATCCTTGTGCCTACGCTCCGTGTAGTTGTATTACTATAGTAAAAATCTCCATTTACTCTCCAAAATGAAAAGGAATTAAAGGGGGCTTTGACGACTATTCATTAGTTATTAACAAGGTGTTTCTCAGCCCACTTGGCTGCCCCTCTTGGGGCTAGGGTTCCTCTACCTTTTCACATTCATGCCTAAAGAAAATTTGGCAAAAAGAGAGTTTAATATGTTCTTAGCAAGGTTTGAACACACAACCATTCAATTAACAAGCTAATGCACAACCAACTCATGTTTCATGATAATTCCTATAATTTTAGGATTACATTATCACTAATCACATTCAAACATCACCTTAAAATAATACACATATTAAAATAACATACAATTGGCACACATAAGACTCAAACCTAAGTCCTTTCAACATAACCAAGTACTCTCAACCACTTAAGCTAGTACTTTTCCATATCATAACATTCCACATTAATTGTCATAAAGGCTCCTACCACCTGCATTTATTAAATAATTATTTATTTAATTATTTAAATTTCTCGGGTCTTACATCCACAATCTTTCATATCCTCCCCTTCATTCTCTTTTATTTTTATGTTATTCTTACATTCCATGGAGTGTTGAGCTCTAGTGTTGATTCTATTATACTTTCTTATCTAGATTCTAATGTTAGATGAATAAATTTGTTTGTTATTTTGATTCTTGTTGTGATTTATTTTTATCTATGTCTTTTGTCTCTTAATAAATTAAAAGTAATGACTTTTACATTGTAGAAACAATGTTAAATCTACATAACATAACAATCGTATGAGTCCAATGGGTTTAAATTTTAATTAAGAAGTTACTTTGATTAAAGTTAAAAATATTCATATGATTGAATAGATTTTTGCAAATAATTGAGAAGTTACTTTAATTAAAGGTGAAACTTTGATTGGAAGTTCCTTTGGTTAATTATTTTTTTACTAGATATAAGAGGTAAAAGAATAGACATGATTAGACATAGTAATATTTAACTGAGAAGTTACTTTGGTTAAATTTACTATAATTATAAAAAATTTCTCTTTTGATTGAGAAGTTACTTAGGTTAAAAGCAAGAACGTCAACAAATTAATTGAGAAGTTATGTTGATTAATTTGATATCTTACACGACAAATCAATAACAATAATCTTTAGAAAACTAATGATGAATCACATTTTAAAAAATTAGTGGAATCAACCTATTTTCTTTATTATTATTTTTTTATCTCTTTTTAGCTTTTTCTAAATTTATTTATTTCTTTCATTTACTATTTTCTTAATTAATCATTTACTTATTTTGTTTATCTATATCTTCTTATATTATTTTTATTGCATTTGACTAACCCTTTTAGTGTATAAATTTTATAAGAACTAATTTTTTAAGAATTAATTTCGTATTCATTGGGAGAGGACTTAGGGATGACTTTACCTTTTCTATCTTTTTGGCTATTATCTTAGCAATATTGAATTTGGCAACGTTATCGAGAAACATGGTTAGATTTTTTATCATTTTGGTTTTTATGTTATTTTTGTTATTTTATTTTTGTTTTTATTTATAACTTGTGGCATCATATGAATGTGGTTGATTTGTGAACTCCCCATTACTAAAAAGGGGTGCTATAAGAAAATTAGGGGGTTAAGAATATATTTTTCTAGAATTTACTAATTTTGGCCCTGATGGTGTTTTGTAACTTTAATTTTCACAACTTGAATTAGTTTATGCTTACCTTCAGTTCTATCAACGAATATTAGAATATCTAAAAATATTTTATGTGTTTCAAATTTTATTGGGATACATTTTTATTTCACACAACTGCCATACTTGATACAATCCTATCTAACAAAGAGTACAATGGCTTCTAAATTTGAATCCTCAAGAGTCATAACAAAAATAAATAAGAGAAGAACAAGCAATAAGACTAGTATGGGTGACGCCGTAATCTAGCAGATTGATAAGTTAAGTTAAGATTCACCTCAAAGATGTTAGTCTTTGATAAGAATCAAAGTTATAATCCAAGAACTAAGAGAATCCTCTCTCAAAGAATGCAAATGAATATAATATGACTCAAAAGTATCTATATCAACTTTTGTTACCTCCAAATATAGGTACACAAGTTTAACAAAACCTAAAAACCCTAAATGAAAACCCAAAACCCGAAACCCAAACACACAACAATAACAACAAATAAAAATGACTAACACAGACTTTCACCTTGTGAGGCTTGTTGGCCTAGTGAATTTAACATCCTGTAAAGTTAAAATGAAATTTCAATTTATTTAATTTTCAAAATTATTCTTCAATTGTGCTCATGATCTTCATGTTCTTTAAGTTTCATCCTTTATGGAACATTATAAACTTCAAGAAGACATGTTTTAATATTTGACGTTGTCATAGATTCTTTGAATTACAAATATTCTTCCTCAAATTCTTCTTAAATATGTTCAAGAGATAGTCTTCTATGAATACTTTATCGTAGGCATTACAAAGTTTTGATCATAAATGCTTATGGTGGTATAAAATGTGGACTATCTTTACACAAGTTGATGATAGTATAAAATGTGAAGGTAGGATAAATATTTATGGTAGTATAAAATGTAAACTATCTTTACGCAAGTTAATGATAGTATAAAATGTGAAAGTAGGATAAAGATTTACCTGACTTAACATTTATATGTTAACTTAGCATAATGATAACAATAATATAATATTTTACCTAGTTAATTATATATATTACGTTTATATATGGTATTAAAAGATATTATAACGTAATCAAATAATAGAGATTTAGTCACATATTTTGTTAGTACAAGATAATCTAATATTATTTAACATTTTGAATGAATGTTGTTCGATCGTGCTAATTAATATATTTGTTGGATTGTGTATAAATTTATCTTCGATATATGCGAATTGATACTAAAAAAAGTCAAGTCACTTCGGTCATGTTCACACAGTAACAATAGTAATGGGAGTTTTCGAAGTAAACGCTGATGATTAACAAAATAAAAGTATAGACTTTGTTGTTTAGCAACATAAAATAAATAAATTTGGTTGTTAATGTTTGGAAAAGTTATTTTTGTTAGTTTTAACTTGTTTGATTTATGAAAAATATTAATATATTTTATTCTTAAATTCAAGAAAAATCGGTGAAAACGCTGAAAGTAAACTCTGAAAGTCTTCGTTGATATTATAATATAATGCAAACGTGAAGCGAGGACAAATTCAATTGAAAGATATTTTAACTTTGATTACCAAAACAACTTTATAAACCTATCTAAATAAATAATGAATCATTCACACGACCTTACCTTCTGTCAATTCTTTTACGATAAATTTAATTACTTTGTGTTGCAACGAAGTCTACGCATTTATATTGATTCGTGACATCTTGATATCATTTAATGAATGTCATCGTAGGTTAATTGAATTTGATTAGAGTCTTATCGTGTGACCAAATTCTAGATACATCATTGCAGGACACCTAGATTTAATTCTCTTAATTAATAATCAATTGAATACACGAAAGTACTAATTCCCTTAATTCATGATTTTAGTTATATAATGTGAACATATTCTTTTTATTTATTTTATTAATAATATTTATTAAGTATCATCTTAAATTTTCATATTTTGTTTTAATTTACTCATTTCATGTTGTTATCTAAATATATATTTTGTGGTAAATTTGTTTCGTAGAATACCAATGTAAAATGCAAACATTTTTTAAACATAAGAATGAGATTTTATAATATAGATTATTTCAGTACAAGATAACATCTGTTGTGATAATAGTGAAAATCAGGCTCCAGATGTCTTGGTAAATTAGATGTAACTCTATGATTGAGTGAACCCGTATAAAAACAGTTGTCCAATTTTGTTTCCCTCATCTTGATCACTTTAAAATTTCAAGAAAACTAAGGAAATCATTCTTTGAGTAATAGTGTATGATGTTTTAGTGAAATTCGTAAAATCTAGATTTTGCATAATTTCCCATAATTTTTGTCGATTGTTTTGAAATTTGAATTAAGATTCATATGTGTTATATATACATATATATATATATATATATATATATATATATTACAAATTTTTGCCAAGTTTAGTCTGAAAAGGTAATGTAGTATTTTTCTCTTTGAATGGAAAACTAACATGTCCTGAATTTTTTTTAATTTTCATCAGTCAAAGTGTTCATTTTTCCATTCTACAAAAGTTAATTTGATATTAGGTTGGATTCCTCACTTAAGACCATTTTTTTCATTTTTCATAGAATTAGTGTTTGTAGAGTGTTTTTAAACACTATTTGAGTGTGGTTGCATCATTTTTTTAGTCCTAGTGTCTTAGATGAGTCAAATCTATTGTTAAGAATCAAATTTTGCTTATCAAGCCTTTAAACCATGACATAATTGGCTTTAGAGTTGAGTTTTTGAAATTCTCCCAAATTGAGTGATTTGACCTTGTGGAATCATTATAAATGCCTAATTACACTTGTTGGAAGTGGTCAAACACCAAAATTTGAGGTTTAGGGCCAAATGAGAAATATTCTTAGTTTTCACGTTTTTTTGTCATTTTAGCTTAGTTGTTCAAGTAACGTTTAGGTAGAGCTAACCCTTCCACTTGAGTTTTTAATCAATTTGTAGGTCCTCTATCCTTAGGCAAGATTTTGTTGAAGATTTGAAGGCCTAGATGTTCGTATAACAACAAGGTCAAGTTGATGACAAAGCATGAAATGTCCAAAAGTGGCATGATTGACCTTAGAGTTGACTTTTTCCATTTGGACCCCAAATCAAGAGCCAATCATTTGGGGCACTTTAGGACATTAAAGGAGAATTGTTTCGTGCTGGGGATTGCCAAAAATCTGAGAGGGGGCTGCACATTGAAGTTTGGGCTTATTAGGTGAGAGATTGCTACAAAAAAATTGATATTACTAACGTCAAAATTCGTCGGTAATGGTTAAAATCCGTCCTAAATCAGAATTATCGATGGATTATCGACGGTTAAAACTCTTGTTCAGTAGAATTTTACCGATGGAAATCATGTTCCGTCGGTAATTATCAACAAAAAAATTTGTCGGTAAAATCTGTCAATAATTACCGATTGAAAAATTCTTCGTTAATTACCGACCGAATTGGAAGTTAAATTTTGAGTTTCCATCATCAAATCACCAAAACCCCAATTCTACACCATTTTCACGTTCACACACACACCATTAGTTACTATTCCACTGAATTTCTCACTCATTTCTTAATCATTTCGAGTTTTGTAAGTTCATGCACACTTCTAGGATGATTTCCAAGCTATTCAAACCATCACACACCCAATTCCATCACCATTTCATCAATTCACATTTTCTGCATTTTTCTCATTCACGTTCAACACAAAAACACTGTTCCATTCGAATTTCACGTGATTTAATTTTTTTGATTTGTTCTTGAGCTTCGTTCATCTTCCTCTAATGTTACCCAAGCTTTTTGAATAATCAATTTCTCATTTTCCTTCTATGAATCACTAAATTCGAATTTCTGCATCTTCTTTAATTTCATTTTTGCACAAATTCGTGGTTGTGATTTTAGTGATTGTTGGTGTAAATTGATTTGGGGGTTTCATTGTTTGCATCATTACGAAGCTATCTACACATTTAATTGCATTTTCATTGCACGAATTGGTCAAATTGATCGAAATCGCGTTTCGGCTCAAATTTGGTAATTAGGGTTCATGGAATTGGAAACTTTGTGTATAATGCACCAAATCGAGTAGTTCAAGTTTCTAGTTTCAATTTAGATCATCCATAATTATTCTACATCATTACATTTTCAATTGTATCACAAAAGAGCCCAATCTGAGGCTACCATGCACCTTGTTCATGAACATGCTTTTGATTTTGGACATATTTCGAGTTTGATAAATTTGGCCATCAAGATTGGCCATGCTCAAAGCAACGAGCATCCCATTACACCATATTCCACCATAAAATAATGAAAAAAATAGAGAATTTTCCCTTACAATTCCATGGAGAAAACCTAAACCCCAAACACACGTCCACACAAGAATCAAAGAAAACACGACTTAGCACCCCTTACCTAGAATTCCTATAATTAGACCACCTTAGCTTTGCTCTACCCTTTCCTTGCCCTTCGCGTTCTAACCAAAAACTTGTACTCTCACTCTTTCTCCCTTAAGCCTCACATTTTTTTTTCTCTTTTCTTTTTCTCTCAAGCCCCTGATTTTAACTTAACTAAAAGACCTATATTTTCCCTTGACAAGCCATGTAAAAAATATTAATTTCATCTCCAAATTTCACATTAGAATTTTCTAACCCATTTACTCCTCATAATTTCCTTTAATTTCTTTTGCATGTGTCCAATTAAAATGCCTCTACCTCAACCTTTCACCTTCCCAGGTGTACCACGAATTTACTAAAAAAATATACACCATTTAACCCTTTTTTCTCTACCTAAGATTTAAAGACACAACCCCTATATACACCATTTAACCCTTTTTTCTCTACCCAAGATTTAAAGACACAACCCCCAAGATTTAAAGACACAACCCCTATTACGCAAGCAACACTCCAAACCATGTCAACAATCACATATTTCTTATCCATCCACAAGCACAACAACATTACAATATATCCACACATTCAATGCATTCAAGAAAGCAACTAATTAAATTCTAAACATTTCTCACAAAATGCTAAGTTATTATATCCAAATGCATATACAAGATACAAGGATCGAACCCATGACCACCAATCCCATGGCATGACTCTAACTAATTGTGTTACTCTTCACTTTTGTTTATGACCTTATGCATTAATTCAGTTAATATTCCTCACCACCAACTATCCCTTAAAAATATCATTATTTTCGTGAGTCTTACATATTCCATTCCATTAACTTCTTCGTATATGACTTCGTCATGGTTCATCTGTCATACAAGTTTTCATGTTTATACCATCTCAAATCCATCTTTATTCATCTTTATAGTTTTCTTTTGTCCGATTATGAAATACACAACAAAACAAGGGTTATATATATATTATAAAAAAAGTAGTGCATATAGGATTTTCTTTTCATACATGTATATATTATTATAAAAAAATTGTCTTGCTGCCTAGTTTAAATGATATATAGTCATTCCTAATTGTAAAGTGACACTTTTTATTTTATTGTTTGCAACTTTTATAAAGAAGGATGACAGTAAATGTTTTGTTATTTTACATTGTAATAGTTATAGTTTAGATACGTTTATCAACAATGAATTCTCACCTATATATATTGCAACAATGAATAACTATTGACTAACTACTTTATTTTTATTAAAGTATCACTTTTATTTTGCAGCTTCTTGTGATAGTTTTAATTTTGAAAATATTAAGTGTTTTAATAAATAGCTTCAATTTTGTTTTTTTTTTTATTTTCACTATCTTAGAATACATTATGTTAATTAATGTCTTTAAAAAACTTACTAATATATAATTTCAAATGGATTATTATGTAATTATTATTTTATTTAATTATTATTTATTTTTACATTCCTACATTTAATAAATGTGATTTAAAAGAATAAGCAACATTAAAAAAAACTATTTCATTAGAGTGGTTATAAAGTGTTGCCTATTGTCACGTTTTAGGCAATGTTAATGTAATTGTTATCTATTCTCATATTTTAACCAACGTTTTTTATTGTTGCCTATGCTCATATTAGGCAACGGTTTTCCAACATTGCTTATTGTCATGTCTTAGGAAACAGTTTAGAAATTATGTGGCCTAAACCATAAAGGTTGTTGGATATAGTTTAAGCAATGATTTTTGGGCTTTCGGTCGCATTTTTTCATTGTCCTAAAGTCGTTTTTACTATAGTGATGACTTAGTACAAATTTGTATAAAGATAGAACAACAAATTTTGAGAAATTTTTTAAAAGTAATTACTCTACTTCTTACAAGAAGAAAGACTTTAAGAGGGAGGGGAAACAAGTTAAAGAAGAACATGCGCCCCCTAGGATGCTAAGAAAAGTGAAAGAGAAACCAAATGTCCCACCAAAAAGACCATGATCTTAAGTGGCATTAACATCTATAGTAGCCAAGATGAAGAGAGTTCTAGTGAGAATGAGGAATAATTTAAGAGTAAAGGTGAGGATACCTACCATTGTGATGGAGACCTTCATGATTCTCAATAATCAACCTAGTCCATAATAACCATTACAAAGAGAGAACATCTTCCATACAACATCTAAAGTTCAAGAAAATGTAACATCCCTACTAGAAATTACTTAATTAAAATAAATAAAAAAGAATGAAAATTCAAACGACATAATTTATTATTTCCAAAATGCGGGAAAAGTTAAAATATTTTTCAACGCGCCATAATTTAAACATCACCATAATAATAGTGTTATTACAAGTTCCAAAATTCGATAAAACAATGGAAAACATAGTAAAAATCCCTAGCTCATAGTCTCCCAAGCTAGCCCTCTCTCCATCACTAAGCATCAACCGCATCACTTGGAATGTCATCTGCTCTTGTGTAACGAATAACACGATCATCGCCAAACACAAACAAAAAGGGTGAGCTTATAATAAATAACAAGTTATTTAATAATATAAAAATACACCCAACTGTTTCATTCTAATTAGTTCTTGACCAAGACCTTAATCCCCAAAACTTTTCAACCTTCACAACACACAAATAGTTAGCCTTGGACTTAGGATTGATATTGCTCACACGAACCTGCCTGCTCGTGGTTTTGCCTCTACGAACCTCCCCGCTCGTAGTCCTGCTATACGAACCTCCCCGCTCGTAGTCCTGCTCTACGGACCTACCCGCCCGTAGTCCAACACACGTGATCCATCAGCTACGTACCTCTTCGCATGCAGCATCTCTCAAGTGTGAGCACGGAACATACGAACCTACCCGCTCGTATCTTCACACGAGAGTAACTGGATATGAACCTCCCCGCTCATATCATCACATGTTCACCACCATCCATGAACCTACCTGTTCATGGCGCAACATCTCCTGATCCCAGTCTCGCATCATTGCGTTCAAACAACTCACGTAAACACTGCCTCCAACGTTATCGCTTGGCACAACCAGGCAAAAATTACAATGCACACCCGCCTGGCGGGACAATCTTTATCACGAGGCACCAAGCCCACTAATAGAACATCTGTTTCACCGATATGGTTTGGCGATTTACCACCCACCGCCAGGCACCACTCAGTACAGGAACCCCCTGACTCTCGCATCGCGAGGCGCTATACCAGTAACATGCTAGTTACTAGTTTAGCCTCTCAACCTGTTTGTGGTACTTAGCAGCGATTCGACGTATATCCAACTAACTAATTACAGGTCTTTATTTCGCCACTTAACTCCAAGTTCCAACTAGGATTTTATACGTTCCCGTAATGGAGATCATAACTTCATAGCTACTTATACCTATGCTAACACCTTACAAATTTACCATCAACCACTTTCCTTCATGAATCCAATACCAATAGCCAATCCCAATCACATAACATAAGTGGAAACATTATAAAATAATGCACAATAGATTTGTTTAACCGAAACAATGCCTCTCACACCCAAATAACCTTATTACAACCACCCATACTTTCATTCCTTGGCTTTGTCACAATAAACTATTGTGCCCATTTCTTCCCATACTACAAGTATAATTCCATTCCAATTCTTCTCCTACAACCTCATTCCCAGCCATCCAATTAAACCCCAAAACAGCAAGGTTTCACTACTTTCGCTTAGCGGCCCATAAGATGCCACTAGGCGGCACATCAGTACCTGGAAAAATCCAAGTTTTTCTACGCTTGACAACACCAATAATTTAACCTGCAAAAATTCTAGTATTTCACCCACGACCTAACAATCCACAATTATTCCGTTTCTGATTCGTACTTAACCAATAACATTATACTAATCCAAACAAAACGTGATTGATTCATGATTATACTTAGGAAATCAAATTACTAAATCATCTTCCCAAACCCTATCAAGGTTAACATAATTGAGTGTCTCTCATTCAATCCCCAAGGTTCATCAACACACATAAACATTCACAAATTCATTCTTTTCATGATTCCCAACGTACACATGAACAATCTTAGAGAACCCAATCCATCACAGAATTAAAAACACACCCAGAACACAGATGATGAAGGATTGACCCCAACCAAGGATGAAGGCACATGCTTAAGAAGATTAAGCATGTTTAGAAAGGAAGTTCATTAATCCTTCATCCCTTTCTTAGTTGAATCAACTTTAGTTGACTTGTTGACCTTTGACTAGGTTTGACTTGTTGACTATACTTGACTTGACTTAAGCCAACATGCTAATCTATGTTTATTTGCTTTATAGGTTAATTAGGAGTAAGAAAGCAATGCTAGGTGGCGCATGGTGATTGGGGAGCATAAATGATGTAGATGAGAGAGTAAAGCAAAGGCATAAAGCATAAAGTAAAAGGCATAAAACAAGTGTACCTATGTACCTTTGGTCTCCTTTGTTTTTAGTACACTTTGGCCACCTTTTGGAGACATATGAGACACATTCTTTGTCTCCTTTTGTGTTAGAACGAAATTAGCCTTGCACACACCATAGTTGGCTCTTTTGTCTCTCATTTTTGTAACCTTATTTGACCTAGTTTCTAGAAGC
>Ga0214543_1011075_pt1 | contig 12918 bp, 5 predicted proteins | sample CNSS2metaG_FD_160094 | JGI IMG/M metagenome (GOLD analysis project Ga0214543, IMG submission 160094) | Root nodule microbial communities from cowpea collected in UCLA plant growth center, Los Angeles, California, USA - CNSS2 | ecosystem: Host-associated > Plants > Roots > Nodule | place: USA...
AATTAATAAAGTTTTAAATTTTCCCGCGTTTTGGGAAAATGAGGTATTATTAAACATGTTGTCTTAATTATTCCAATTATTTATTTATAAATTAGTAATATCCTGATGGGATGTTACATTTGGTATCCACACTACCACACTTTATCCACTATCACAGCACTATTCTAATGACAATAGCAGTGAAATATAATCATACGAACCAACAGCTCTAATACCACTGTTGGGTATCAGGGTACTAGCACAAGTACTCACAACTAAAATAAAAGATGAAAATAAAGGAACAAAAATAGATAATAGGCAATGAATATAATTTATTCAAAGAAAGGAAAAATTACACACCATTCTCTCTAATCCCAAGGAAAAAACAATAACAACCCCTCTCTTGGAAATAGGAAAAACTAATACAAGGAGAACCTTAAAGGAGAAACTAACCTTCTCTTTTAGAGGAGAAACTAATATTCTCTCTTAATTCTTCTCTCAATCAAAATAAAACAAAAGGAATAAGATGGGAGAGACTTTGGGATGATTTCCTAAGGAAACATTGGACTCCTTTTATAACATTAAAAGTAAGCCCCAAAGTAAGTTCTCATCGATGTGGGACTTCTTTTCTCACAGAAAAATAATGGGACCAAAAATAAAAATAAATCAGATCAAGAAAATTAGATTTTTTTTATCCCTAATCATCGAATAAAGAAAATTAGATTTTTTTATCCCTACCTCGTATGCATAACATTATCTTTATGAACATACTATATAACCCTATTTCCAAGCCAAGTGTAAGATTATTAAGTCATACTCCCTTGTCTAACACCTTGGCTAAGAATTTTTGTATAACCTACGGAATTTTTCTTTAGTTAGGACATTTTCGTTCCACCTATGCTTCCAAATTCAGAATTTGTTTTTTACTTATTTGGCAACACATATTTTTATCAAACCACCCTTGATAGTTCCCTCATCCGATTAATTTCTTTAGATATCTCTACCACACCTATTCATACTTACATTTAGTCATGGGTACTTGCAATTGAATGGTCGATAATTATATTGTTTTAAAATAAGGCTTAATACCTAATTTGTTCCTCTAATTTTATTCAAATTTTTAAAAAAGAATCCTAATGTTTCATTTATTCAATTTAGTTCTCCAATTTCTAAAAAATATTTAATTTAGTCATTTCCGTTAAATTGACGTTAACGTTGTGTCCATACAGTATCATATATCATGTTATTGTCACTTGACAATGTTTGTTTTCAATTTAGTCCCCTTATTTATAATTTAGATCTAATTTGATCTTCTTTTTTTCTTAAAATGAAGCAATTTGGTCCCTCTCAAATTTGAGGTCAAATTAGTAATTAAACTTAATTACAACTTATATATACATTTATATATACATGTTAATTTAAAAAAAAATTATAAATCAAATCACTCCATCTAAATATTCAAATTATTTTATTTTTACATTTTTACATAAAAATAATCCCTATTTAAACTTATAATATTTTAAAAGTATTAAAAAATGTAAATATAAAGTGACACTTGTCACATTAAAAATATTTGTTACATTAAACATTTAAAAATTATAAGTGCCATTTTACATTTACATTTTTAATATTTTAAAAAAATTATAAGTTTAAATAGGGATTTTTTATGTAAAATGGAAAAAGAAAAATAATTTGATATATAAATGTTTAAAAAATATATATACACACACACACACACACATATATATATATATATATATATATATATATATATATATATATATATAAAAGTTGTAAATAAGTTTAATTACTAATTTAGTCTCAAAAATGAGAGAATGTCGAAATTGCTTCATTTTAAAAAAAGAGATGACCAAATTAGATCAAAATTATAATTAAGATGACTAAATTGAAAACAAGCATTGTTATGTGACAATAACATGACATATGACACTATACGGACACGACATTAACGTCAATTTAACATAAATGACTAAATTGAACATTTTTAAGAAATTGGAGGATTAAATTGAACAAATGAAAAATTAAGGATCTTTTTAAAAATTTGAATAAAATTAGAGGATCAAGTATTAAGCCTTAAAATAAATTCTAATATGCTTTTCTATCTAAGTAAAGGTAAGGAATCATAATTAATTATATGGGTTGGTGTATTCCAAATATTTCTATAATAATATATTTTGTTTTCTTTAGATAAAAAAAAAAAATCTATGTATTATAATACGTGTTTAAATAAACTACACATATAGAACGTAGGAAAAACAAATACTAAAACACTCAGAAAAGACCTTGCTCTAAAACTAGGAAAAGTTAATTCATCTAAACAAACTAACAGGGTAAGAAAAATATTAGTAGTCTTTAATATAGAAAAAACTGATTGAAAGATATTATTATGGTGTAAGAACACACACAGTCTTTTAATATCTCCTCATAAGATTGCTTGACATAATTTAATACATTAATATATTCATTCGATCCTAATGAAGTTTTTTTTTCTTTTTTTTTTTAAGGTTCGTAAGGAAGTTCTTATTGTAAATAACGTTATTAAAAAACAATTCTTTATTTTAATAATTGTACAATGTTAATGTAAATAAGGCATAATGTTGTTTTGTATTACGAATACTTGCAAATTATTAACAATAGAAATATAAGAAATATAAGTTCCTTTTTGTTTTTAGAGGCATCTTAGGAAGTTGGATCACACTAAATTAAATAATGACTAGTAAATATGACCTAAACATGTAATAAATAAAATTTTGATAAATGTTGTATAAATATTATGAAAGTCTATACTTGTATAACTGTTGCATTAAACTATATGTAGACAAAACCAATAAAAATATGGTCTAAAAATATAGGTGAGGTCTAAAATCAATCTGAAAAAAAATTGTTGTTTATGGTGAGAATTTTAAGCAACGGCCTTAAAATTATTGTCGTGCTAAAAATCGTTGTCTATTACCTATAGTCACACTCACTTCACCAGTGTAGTAAGGGCTTTTTGCCCCGGTTATTTTCCTCATTTTACCTCGGGTCTGGAACCGAGGCATATTGGGGTGAGGCCAAAAGGTACCCCTTTTGGCCTCGGTTATTACCCGAGACCATAGACTCCCTTTTATGCCTCAGTTCTAAATGAACCGGAGCCATAAGGTTCCTTTTCTGCCTCGGGTCCACGAGAACTGAAGCCATATGGTAAATGCAGAAACTTCCGCAGATTCTCCCGTGTGCACTCCTCCGAGTGTGACAGCTATTTTAGGAGCCACCGTTAGCGCCGCAACTGTATGGTGGGCTGCCCATGGACTGCTTCCTTTGTGTACTCCACTTCACACACCCTTTGCATGTCCTTTTGTACCACCCAGTGAACCTCCATCCATGGCTCCCACTGAAACACAACACAAAATCCAACAAGGAGAGGTTAAGCTAGAAAACGCTCCTCTACAAGATTAGATACTGGATCCAGAACAATCAGAAGTTCTGCAAGCTCAACACTCGGTTTCGAATTCACCAGGTGTTTCTTCATCGGAATCTGAGGAGAAGGGTGATACCAATGTAAATACCGCATCAAAGGCTACTAATGATGAGATGAACCAAGCAGTTTCGAACTCACCCGCGGCGGGAGGTGATTTGCAATCAGTGAACCTGGACAGCGCGACGGAGACGACGACACACGACTATTGACGGAGGATGCTGGTCGCCGAAGGAGGCAGAGCATGGTGGTGGTGGCAGAGCGGAGAAATTCGCGCAGAGAGAAGAGAGTTGGGGGAGACGATGAATAGTAGCTAGGGCTCACGAATTGGGAATTTTAACATCCTTTATGGCCTCGGTTCAATTAATAACCGAGGCCAAAAGCCCATTTATTGCCTCGGTCCTTAAAGACTCGAGGCCAAAAGCCTGATGCTGATGGCATTTTTGAAAATTTGAAAACTGACGCTGCCTTTATGGCCTCGGTTCAATTAATAACTGAGGTCGAAAGCCCATTTATCGCCTCGGTTCTTAAAGACCCGAGGCCAAAAGCCTGATGCTGATGGCATTTTTGAAATTTTGAAAACTGACGCTACCTTATATGCTTCGGTTCTGTTGCAACCGAGGCCAAAAGTCCCATTTATTGCTTCGGTCCTTAAAGACCCGAGGCCAAAAGCCTGATGCTGATGGCATTTTTGAAAATTTGAATACTGACGCTGCCTTATATGCTTCGGTTCTGTTGCAACCGGGGCCAAAAGTTGGATGAAAATTGCAAAAATGCCACCGTCTCCTTATAGGCCTTGGTTCAGCGGCAACCGAAGCCTATAAGGCGAAGTAAAATGTCAAATCTGCACTAGTGCTTATATACCACGTCTAAGAAACTGTAGTCTAATTTTTAGATCATGATTTTTATAATTTAGATCACAATTTTATGACATTGTCTAAAGTGATTTTTGTTATATATAGGGTAAGAATTGAGGAATGTTCATATTTAGTGATGATGTTAATCACATTTAGTATAGGTATTAAATTTATCTTGTCTAGCCTAGTGTTATGAAGCGCTAATTCTGTGAATTTTATGTTTTGACATCATTTTGTAAAATTATAAAGGATATGTAAAAGAGATAGCCTAATAACATAATGAGATTTTGGATGCACATTTTAGAAATGGCATTCAAAGTTGAGAAGAGGCAATGAATTTGGTGAGGCCAAAGGTGATAGCCATAGCCATCCAACCTCCGATGAGAACCCTTACACAACATCTCATCAGTGGAGTTCTTCCAAGAACTGCTCCTACCCCTCCAAACACCATCAAAGCCATGCTAACTGCAGCAGCAACAACTCCCATTCTAATCTTGTGCCTCCTTACAAACACAGAGACTTAATATTAGGGGGTTGGGAGGATCGACTAAGTGGAAATATCTTAAGGAGAACATCACTAAGGAGGATGTGGATATGATATGTCTCCAAGAAACTAAAACAAATATCATCATACCTGACAAATGTTATAGAATTTGGGGAAATAATAATGTAGAATGGGTGCATAGCGTGGCTGAAAATGGGAAGGGGGTATATTAAGTATTTGGAACAAGAATAAGTTTTTATTAACAAACCATCATTTTGGAAAAGGATTCATAGTATTGGAAGGAAAATGGGGAGAGGAAAACCTATTGTTAACTTTAGTGAATGTTTATTCTTCATGTGTATACAGTGAAAAGAAAATCATGTGGGAGGAATTGCTTAAATGTAGGAGAGATGATGAGAACAAGGTATGGTGTATGATAGGTGATTTTAATGCAGTTAGGAAGCCAGACGAGAGGAAAGGATTAAGTTAAGTAAGTATAAGTAAAAGGGAGATACAAGATTTTAATCAATTCATTGAGTACATAGATTTGCTAGACATACCTATGATAGGGAGGAGATATACATGGTATAGACCAAATGGGACAGCCAAAAGTAGATTGGATAGAGTCTTAGTATCCATTGAAGACTATGCTTTGTTAGGCATAAAGTAATATCATGGGCTAGGTATGAAGGATTTGAGAATGTTTAACATGACTTTGTTAAGAGAATGGAAGTGGAAGTTGGGGAGGGATGAACCAGGATTATCGAAAGAAGTATTCATGGAGAGCACTAGACAAAGGAATAGATGGAAACTATTGTTATCAAACTATGATTCCAGCAAAGATTTGTTTTGATAATATTTATTATAAGTTATTATTGCTTTTATATTAAGTTTCTTTTTAAAATGCATTAACATACTCTTGATTTTACAAATTTTATTCTATTCCAGAGTTTTAGTTGCACAATTTTGTAATAATGATTTCTTCCAAATTTTGAGTTTATTCTTTTGAAAAATTAGCTAACCTTTGCAAATTTTTTTGTATACATTTTGTTTCTTTTCGTTTGCAATGGTCGTATTTTGAATATGCGGGCAGAGATAGGATCTGATGGCGACAATATCATTGGAGCTGAAAGAATTAGTATAGGAGTATTTTTAGATAAATAGTTGAACATTTTGAAAATTTGTATATAGTTTATATCTTGAAGTACTAAAAGAATGTTTGTTTAGGAAAAAAAAAGAAAATTAAGATGTTACACTTTTTATATCAGAGCAGTTGGAACCTTAGGCAAACTGTGGGAAGTAGGGTTTTGTGTGCCTGTTGCATTAGTTGTGTGTTCTTCTTAGCTATGTGTTAGAGTTCAAAGTAATTCAATCTTAGGACTAGCATGAGGGTTGCGGGTTTGTGTGTTCCTTTGTATGAAGAATTTTTGGAATATATATAGAGGCGTGGATAACAATAGTCAAAATTAAAGCATTAACAATGAAAGAATTTTAATATTAAGAATCTTGATATTACTTTTAAAGATGGATTGATTTTTTTTTTCAATTTAATATTTATAAGCAGTGATTGATAGAAATTTTACCTTCATATTAGAAGAATATAAAGTGAATAGAGTATAAAAAAGTGAGGAGATAATAGGAAGGATGATGGTAATGTTGGTTGGTGTTGAAATCACTCTTTATGTGTTAATCGATAGGTTAACTTATTGTATTAGAGAGAAATTAGCAAAGGGTGGAAGAAAAATGTAGGGGTTTTATTTTTGCTACAAAATGAAACACTTGTTAGTTGAAAGCTGCAATTCTTAGCCTTCTTTTCGTTGTTGCATCTTGTTTTGTGGTATATGTTTGTTGTGACTTATAACCATAGATTCCTATGTTTATTGTTGTTTTCGTATCAATTGATAAACTATTTGTAAGTTGTCATTCAGGTTTTACTATGTATGACCCAACAACTTTATATATCACCATGTTCTGAGCTATGAGCTCTAAGATGAAATTTTATAAAAAAAAAAATATATAAGATATATACAAATTAGAAGTAGAGATCCAAATTATAAAATTTCTTATATGAAAGGTTTCCACCTTCTTATATTTTCAGTGAAGAAACCTTACGATACTCATCGGAATAACCTAAATTCTGAATTTTTATTTTAATTTATTTTTTCATAATTCAATAAGTAAAGTTATTTTCCGATCAATGTATAAGAGTAAGAGAGTACGAGTCTGTAACTTTTCCACAGAAATCAGAAAAAGAAATTGAAAATAAAAAGCCAACAATTAAAGCGTCTGCCACTGCCAGATGGAAGACAACTAGATTGGGTACACTTTTCGTCGAGTAATTTTTTTTTTCTTTTGTGGTTTAAAATAATAGAATTTTCGTTTGCATTGTGTTACCGTCATTAGGAAGGCCTGGCTGGTTGGGCTGGCCTCCAGGCTAGTGAAAAAAATGTGGAGTGATTCAGGATAATGAATTTGTAGGTCTGTAATGATTCGGTCCGTATAAATTTATAGTTCACGCGGATCTGTCCGTAAATTTACATAAAAAAGAAAAAAAAATTATTTATGTATATTAGTTATTTTTTTATCAATTTTTCTATTAATATTTTAAATTTTTGTATAAGTGGAAAAGATAAGTATTACGTATCTTTTAATGTGCTAAAATTTAAAGAATACATTGTGTATGTCATAGTATGAATATGATGAAAATGTTGAATTATCAATTTATCATCAAACTCTTCAAAATTTTTTACTTAATTCTGTGAACTTTTTAAAATTTTCCAATTTTTAAACATCGAAAGTTTTATCATAAAAATTAAAAATAAAAAAACTAGTCTGTGAACTCGCAATTCAAGTGATGTGCGAGCCAGACCAGTGATTGCAGTCCGCATAGATTGTACAGAGTAAGACGAACGAAATCACGATGTATGGGTCGAGCTTAGACGGGTCGAAAGAGACTCAGATTCCCATCCGTAACTGCCACTGCCTCTAATGTTTGGATTAAATGCAAAGCAATGCATGTCGTTGATCTCACACAGTATATAAGGAATCCACCGTTGATGCTGCCAATTAACGTTTTTTTCTGCCACCAACCTTCGACATGCATCACCGTAAAATGGCAGGTACAAATATGTATGAAAAACAGAGAAAGATACAAAAATGTTATTTTTCTATTAAGCTGATATAAATGGACACACATCAAATTTGTTATTTTTCTTCCAAACATTTTCTTTAACAATTTTAATTTAATTATTTCGTGGTGAGTGTATTTCTGAAAAAACAAAGCAGAAGACAGATTTCAAATGAAAGGATGGTATTTACAATATATTATTTTATACAACAAGAAAATTTTGTTAGTCGGATAAAAATATGTTATTTACAAATGGTATTTCCAATTATTTAATCTTCTAAACCAAATACAATTATTTCAATTCATACCTGATAAATTAATGTCAGAATGTAAATTTTCACACTAATTTTACGTAAACATCATTTAGAGCAGATTCCATTAAGATTAAACTGATATCTAACATTTAATGCAAGGATGCTCACAGAAATGGTGAGTTTACATGTGATTCTATTGTAGTTTATAGTTTATGTTATCGTAATATTAATTTCTTTTATCAGCTATCGTAATATTAATGTATAACTTTTATGTAAAAGACTTAAATTATCTCAATTTCTTTATTTATTTAATTTTTGTTGTTCAAAAAGAAAATAAAATGTGATTTAGATGTTCATTAAAGAACTCAATATGTACTATGTTTTTGCTATTACATCGGTTTAGATGTGTTGTAAACAATATTTGAATGTATTGTTTCAATGGTTAAATATATGGTTAAATATATGATATACATTTATTGGATATACATATATGAGTTTTGTTTGCAACATAAAGTATATTAGAAATTCTGAAGAGATTCTGGCTTTCAGAAACAACTAGTTGAAGATTATCTTCCTATGACTAAAACTTGTTCATATTTTGAGAAAAAAAACCTATGAAAACAAGAGAGCCTTGCTTTTTTATGAAAGTTGTAAGTACATGTGATTCTGGTTGTATTTTGGATCTCCTAATGCTCCTGCTCTGATTGGAAAGTGTCAAACAGATTCTTGATGAAAGAAAACGAAGAAGAGTGAAGTTTGATGTTCTTTTGTCTTCATATGAGAAGATAATTTCTGATTCATCTCATTCATCATCTCATTATATCTGTGAATGCAGATAGTGGATGAGGGTCGTCTTCTCACAAACAAAAATTCACATAATGGAAAAAATAAAAAACATACTTTCGAAATATCAGATAACAATGCTCACTTTGGATCACAAAACACAACAACAAATAATATTCTCCGAAATTCACAAAGCAGCGTTTATGTGTTGCAGTAGTTTGTATATGCTAACCTCATCATACAGTAATGCTTTTGCTGTGAAAGATGAAATCCATGCATCTTTTGGATCTCTTCTTACCTGTTGCAAAATTATACAGTTTAGAATATGAAACAATAGGAGGTATTATTTGTGAATAACATCTTTCTGCCAAAGTTTTCTTCTTTTATCATATGAATAAATAAAGTGTTTTATTGAAAGTTGTTAAAAATAAACATAATGCTTACTTTTAAATGAAAAAAACTAATACTTAAGTGGCTTTATACGTAAAAATGTATTCAGAATCTAAAGTAGATAAACCAAATGCATCATTATTAAAAATTTTCATATTAGATGAGATTTTTCTTGTAAATTTGTTAACAAAAGTTTGTAAAAAAAAACTTTTTTCTGTTATTTTTGTTAAAAATATTTTTTCGTGAATAATAATTTTTTACAAAATTATAAAATTTATAAATATTTTCTATAAAATTTGTTGCAAAAATGATTTTATAAAAAGTATTTGAAAAAACGGTAGTAATTTTTAACAAATTTTTTTTCACAACAAACTTATATATATTTTTTACGAAAATATTCTTCAAATAAAATTGATAAGAAATATAAATTTTGTTAGTAATGTATATAATTAAAAGCAAGTTTTTCAAAACAGATACCCGCTGTTATAAATTAAGGTTTCACATAAATTCATTCTTTTAATTATCTGGACAAAAATAAGAACAGTTATTTAGGAAAAAAAAAAGGTATGGATAACATTAAAGAAGAAAAATCTGAATGTAATCGTTTAACTTCTTTTAAACACAATGATTTGACATATGAAAATATTAAAACTTACGGCTTTAGAAAGGAGCTTCCAGCGATAGCAAAAATATACGAATGAGAAAGTAAGGAAAGAGCAAAGAAGCGCCACAACGATGTGAGCTTTTAGGGTTTTCAGTTTGATTTATATAGCCGAATCGGAGGGTTGATTGTGTGGTTGTAAAAATTCTATCATTATTTAATTATTTTTAATAAATAATATCAAAGATTCAATTTCTTAAAATATAAAAATAGATATAAAATCAAAATTTTATAGAATATGCATCATAATATATGAACAGCGTTATATAATTAGTATAGAATAAATAAAATTTTATTCAATAAAAAATTGACAATATAATCAAATAAAAGTTTCATACTAAATTGAATATTTGTTAATATATATATATATATATATATATATATATATATATATATATATATATATATATAATTATAATTATAGAAAGTAGTATAATTAACTTAATTAAAATAATAAGATAACTTGAAGATATTATTTATTAATATTAATAAATTAATTAATTATCTAAACTTCTATAAAAATATTTTTTAGTGTTTATAATTGTAACACCCCATTTAAATATTAACATAATCAAATGGAATATTACACAGGATAACATAAAGGGCCAATTTGTTGAGTATCAAGTCACTCCTTACAAATATCCAGTAACTAGACAGAGAAAATAGTTCGACAGTGTTTAAAATAAATACTTAGAGAGCAATAATACATGGGCCATAGCCCTAAACTAAACTCTGAAAAGCGGGATTTGTCCCAACACGGACTAAGCAGCGGGACCTCCATCATCCTGATACTTGCACTTGTGGTGGATACCTCTATGTGTTACAAGTGTTTCAATGAATCAATCTCTCACACACACAAGGTTAGCCCTTAATGAGTTCCAGGCCTTCTGCTACTCTCACCACAAGAGTCAGTCCGCTCTAAGTGAGACTAACTAACTCTTTAGAGTGTCAGGATGCAACCTTACCTTGAATCCTTACCAAATTATATAGATGGGGCACCACCATGAACTCCCACTAACAAGGGTCATGGAATTATGTCCCGACCACTAAAGCACTACCATGAGGTCTCACCTAGAGGCTCATGGAATTACGCACTGACATAGACCAAACATACTCAATCAATAAAGTAATATTTATCATGCACATAACTCTCATGCCAACCTTTATAACCAAATCCTCATTCATATTCCATGTTGAATCCATTCCAACTCATCCTTCCCAATCCATGAATATAGAATTTCACCTCATACCAATACCATGCCATTTTGATACCAACCATTTCATTGAAATCACATGCCAAGATTTATCCAAGCTCATCATTCACAACTCATACACCCTCTTACTCATGCATATTCACTCATCTCATGCTTTAACATAGCAATCCAACTTAAAGCTCAGAAATTTTTTGTATCTATATTCAAATTAAATATGATTTGAATCAAGAACCAAATGAAACAAGAACCAACTTAATTGAATAACTATAAAGAAAGTTGTAAACCAAATAAGCAACAAAGGTCAATGTTGTCAACAACTAAACTACAGTGATCTTGCGATAAAAACTGCTCTCACTACAGAGTGTTGATTCAAGATCGACCCGGCCAAAGTCCAAAACTATGTGTTAAGGATCAGCTGTCAAAATATCAGCTCGATCCAACGGTTAACAAAGTAGTAAATTTTATTTTACGAAAAGTGTGCAGTGTTGTCAACAACCAAACTATAGTGACCTTGCGATAAAAATTGCTCTCACTACGAGCTCTGATTAAAGATCCGACCGGTCAAAATCAAGAATTTTGTGTTAAGGATCAGCAGTTAAAATATCAGCTCGATCCAACGGTTAATGCAGTAGAAATCTTCATTTTACGAAAAGTGTGCAATGCAGAAAAGGAATAGCGCCACATCAATCAAACATACTCGCACACCATACATTTTTATTCGGCCAACAACCTCATTCAAGCATCACAGCCATACAAATAGACCAAAAATCAGCAAAATAACTTTAAATACATAAACCCTAGCTTCCCTTACCTGGAAGAAACTAACAGAATATCCTAACACCTAAGCAAGTGAGTACTACCGACCACGGAGCAGATTTACGATCTATAAAACAATGGAATAGATTCAAAATGGGTTACCATGGTGAACCCTAGTTAGAATCATCAGAGCTGCGAATGAAAAAGGTACGGTGGAGAATCAACTTACATATATTGAAGAAGAAGGGTAAAACCCAAACCCTAGCAGAGCTTCTGTGGAGAGAAGAGGGAAGAGCGAAAGTACTGATTTTGGCAAGTGAGTGCAGAATGAGGGGCCTTGGCGGCTTTAGAGGCCTTGACTGCTTTAGGGGCCTTGTCACTCTATGGGCCAGCCTTTAGGCCCAACAAGGACAGTCATTAAAAATAAGAGTGGAAAATAATTGAGCCTTACAATAATATCTTCTGTAAAATAAATAATTGGTTTTGAAAACCATCACTTTTAATTTATTTATGCATTTATTTAATCACATAAGACACTCATAAATATGAACTAGTGTTAGAGAATTGAACTTTCAAAGATTTTCAAATATATTTTTATCATCAAGCTTTGCATATCGATTTCCATTATATTTTTATCATCATATCGCTAAGGTGCAATTCAATATTCCATATAAAAGATAAGAAAAGAAGAAACATGAATTTTTATCTATTCACCTTCACAACAAGCTGTATTGAGTTTCCAATAACTTTAATTATCAATCCACTTCCAAGTTTTATAATATTCATACAAGAAAAACACACACACACACAAAAAAAAAAAACAAATACTTTAGGCTTAGAAAACTTCTTACAACTAGGGATGGCAATTAGGGCCTGGCCCGCGGGCCCGGCTCGCAGACCCGCAAAAAAAACGCGGGGCGGGCCAGGATATTGAG
>Ga0214543_1011078_pt1 | contig 12913 bp, 8 predicted proteins | sample CNSS2metaG_FD_160094 | JGI IMG/M metagenome (GOLD analysis project Ga0214543, IMG submission 160094) | Root nodule microbial communities from cowpea collected in UCLA plant growth center, Los Angeles, California, USA - CNSS2 | ecosystem: Host-associated > Plants > Roots > Nodule | place: USA...
AATATCAACAATATTTTAGAGTTGGCTTAAAAATAACAATTTTATAAATTCAAATTTAAAATTTTAAAATAATTTTATAAAAAATTAAAATAAATATATTTAAAATTTTAATATTAAATATAATTAAAATTATTAAAATATTTAATAAAAATATCAATTTTAATAAAAATAATGATAACATTATATAAAAGTAAAATTTGGTCTAAATTTGGATTGCCCGAAATTGAAATTTTTTTAAAAAAGTTAGGACTCAAATCAAATCAATTTAACAAATATCAGGACCAAATTGAAATTCATACATTAATTTGACACATGTCACTATATTAGATTGACACGTGGCATATCACAGAAGTGACACGTGGCATAAATACTTTTTTTAAAAAAATTAAAAAAAATTTAAAAAAAAATTAAAAAATTTAAAAAAAAAATTAAAAAAAATTAAAAAAAATTTTAAAAATTCAAAAAAACGAGGAGTTGACACGTGGCACCTACTTAACGGTGTTAATTCTCTACTAACGGAAAGGACCTAATTGATACTAATTTACAAAAATGAGGACCTAATTGAGATTAATAAAAATACGAGGACCAAATTGAGATTCTGTAACAAAAACAAAAACCAATAAAGTATTTTATCCAGAAAGAGTGAGTAGAAACACGAGAGAGAGGTATTCATGAATCAGTGATAGGCCATAAACCTAATTATTTGACCTAACTCGTGACCACACCCAATTGGACTTTGAAAATGGTTCACTTTCACCAAACCCATGTGTAAAGTAATCTAGATGCTACTCCCTGCATAGTAATAGCGTATTTGAAACTGTGTCACGAGTCTAAGATTTCTGTGCTATATCTGTGATGGATCTACATCTGCTACTGGCTTTATGACACAGAAATTATTATTTTCTGGAGATTTTCCTTTTGTAATGTCCCACCATTCAACTTCACAATACTATATTCTCAAGTTCAATCAATTTAGACTGATATTAGTAAAAAAATGAAAAAAATGAAAAAAGTAAATACACTTATAGCAAAACGATAGAAAAGAATAATAATAATAATAATAATAGGTTGACGTAATTTTTATTAGGACAATGATATTTTGATTACTAAATTTTGACAATTTTCTCTTACAACATAAGGTGACATCTTCTAAGTGATTTTAGAATATTGAGAATGAGAAAATATAAAAATAAAAAATCACTTAATAAATGACATATAAAGTTATAAGAAAAAGTTGTCAAAATTTAATAGTCAAAAAATCATCTTCTTTTTTATTAATATGTAACTAATTGTGAAAAACATATTTCTTTCTATTTTAATATAAAGTTCATTTTTTCTTTAATGAATAATGTGACAATTATTGAATACGATCAAGTATATGTGTAATCATATTATTATTTGAAACAAGATTAAAAAAATTAAATTATGTATTATAACATATCTTTATTATATTGAAAATAAAATATGTCTATCAATTTTAAAAAATTATGTAAGTGGATATAATAAAAATAAATACATAAATAAAAGTAAAAATAAATGTATTTCATGTTAAAAAAAACAATTAAAAAAATATTTTCACCGCAATTTGAATTCAAAAACACGTACTCCGGGGGAAATCATCCACAGTATATCTTGCAGGAACGAAATCACGCGAGTTTTTGCTAAATTAATTTGTACAACCTTTTTCCCAGTAGAAGTGTCTGTTTTACTTTTTTATAAGACATTTTATAATTTTTAAATAATTTTAATTTTGTTATTATTTTTGTTAAATGTTATGAGCATTTGTTGTGTTGATAAATAATTATAAAAATTAAGAATTGTTAATAATGAATAGTATTTTAGTGTATTTCTAATATTTTGAAACAAATTAATTATATTAACTCTGTACTGATTTATTTTGCTACGTTGAAAAAACTAGTTAATAAAATTTAATATAGTTGATTGAATGATATAGGTTTATTATTGTAATTATATATGCATTTCATTCTTACAAATAAATAAATGTGCTATGCTACTTATAACTGCTGACAAGGATATTGGATTTTGTAAGTGTTTATACGTGTGCACAATTTTTTAGCTCTTTTACATTTTGTGCACATTTTCTTAATTTGTTCTCATTGCCTATTTTACGGAGACTTGTGACCATCAAGTGACATTAAATCAGTAATTGTGTTGATACTTTTACTTAGATTTCAATTTTGTATAACCCATGTTGAATTGACATTAACGATGTTTTTGTAAATGTAAGTTTGTAGTATTTTTTATTTTGTCAAAGAATTTGTATGTATTTTTACACGTGTTAAAGTTTAATATTATATTAAATGGCAGACTTAATATCACATATAGGTGTCATAGTGTCGTGTATGTGTTAATGTCACATCTCAATATCAATACTAAAAGTTAAAATCTTGTATTTAATTCAAATCATATATTTTTTTTTATTCAATTGAATTCTAATTTTATTTAAAATCAATGTTGTTTTTGTTTATCATAAAACTAAATTAATAATTAAGCTTAACTATAATTTATATATCCATATTAAAATAAATTTTTAAATTTATACATCAAATTACAAATTACTTTACTTGAATATTTAAATAATTTTTATTGTTTAAAACTTAAATTAAAAAATACCTATTTAAATTTATAATTATTCTGTATTCATTTGTCTAATCGAATAAGTTGACTACTAATAAGATCCAACTCATATTTTAGAGAAAAACAAAAACAAAATATTAAAAATATAAATGTAAAGTTCTTATTTTAAATTGAATATTTTAAAAATTAAAAAAAAAAAATATATAAAGACAATTCCTTTCACATGAAATTTAAAATGAATTATTAATATATTAGTAAACAAGTTAGTATCTGACTTGAACAAATTTAACAAGTTTTGTATTTTAAACAAAGATAGAATTATCCAATTTTTGAGATTATTTTTGTCAAAAAATAAATATAAATATTTAATTAAATACAAGACATTCAAACGTGACACTAACACTGACATGTAATACTAACTAACAAAAAATACTAATATTACCATCTGACACAACACTAACATTGACACCTGAAAAAACTTACAAAAAGACAACAATAATAGATAACAAAAAAACATTACGAACTAACACATTATATTTAAAAAAAATATTTTAATGTCAACTAAATATCTTGTATAAAAAAAAATTAAATTAATTTGAAACTTAATTAAATAAAAGAAAAGTATTTAGACAAAAATAATCAAAACAATTAATTTGACGAAAAGGATTATGTTGTCTATTTAATGATACTAAATTAAGAATAAGTAAAACGAAATTGAAAAAAATCATCATAACAAAGATTGAATAGTGTTTTTATTTATTCCTCAATAATATAAAAATTCTTACATTTCATTTAAAAAAATTAAAATATTTTTTTCTATGCTTAATTATCCAAATCTCTATATATAAAATGAATTTTTACTTTTTGTGTATATGTGTATATATATTTTTTTTAATTTTATCTTTTAAATAAAAGTTTTTTAACTAATATAACTGTTTTATTAGTTTTACCTTTAAGTAATATTTTTTAATTTAACTATTTTTTATTTAACTTTTTTTTTAATTTAGTTATCTTTTTAATTATAAAACTACATATAGAATAAACAAAAGCTATTCACAATAAAATATAAAAATTAGTTATATTTACAATAAAATTATATAAACAAAATTTATAATGCAAAATTTTTTGATTTTTACACAACTTTTATAACTTCAGTATACATTTTAATAATATATTTTATTTTAATAATTATTATAATAATTAATTTTTTATTATCTTAGAAATAAAATTGCAGTTACGGTGTGTTTTCACAAGTCTGTAATACTGTTTATTTGTTTTTGTTTTTTTTCCATTTCGTAGTTGCTTGCACGCTATTTCATAGTCTGACAGTGCAATCGTACCCCTTAATATTTATTAACTGGCATTGGATCAGAGCAAATTCAATCACAATCCCAGAAATAAATTGCATGTGTTCCCTTTGCTTCACATCTATGTTACCGTTGCCAACTTAATGCAGATGCGTTGACATTTTTCAAAATTAGTTTAAACAATAAAACCATGCTTCTTAAAAAAATACTACCAATAATTTTTGACACATCTCCAAAGAGAAAATATGTTGCGCAAATTACAAGTTAGTACTTTTTTTTCTTATGCAATTTGCTTCACCAGCACCCATTTTCTTCTACTTCAAAATATGGCTTCACATCTTTTCCCGAGTTGATCGCTGTGCAAAATAGATATTGATATAAAAGACATGAAATTCATGATGATTTTTCTTCCTCCTACAAGTTGGTGATGTTATTATTGTATCAGATTGTTGAAAATGTATCTGCCAGTGACGAAAAAGCTTTACTTGCTGATGTAGGTTTTAACTACGACAGTGAGTAAATAATTGTTGTGTAATAAATCAGGTTGTTGTGTATTTATTTGCCTAAGACCGAAAAGCTTCATTTGCTGATGTACCTCTTAATTATGGACAGTGAGTAAACAGAACCATAAAGAATTGGAACATAGTTTTAGGTGAGTGCCTGCAATGCCTCGATTTCAATTTTTGTTGTTATATTCAATTATTCATTAATATATAAAACAGTGACAGTAGCAACCACCAAACACAGTGTTGCCCGTGAGTGTTGAATTCTTGATCAAACATAGGAAGAAAAGAAGCTCCTTACCATTGGCAACTGGAATATACTTACTGAAAAGGAAAAGTATGAAACTTTTGCTTCTGAGTTCTCACTGTTCAATGGAAAGTGTATGAAGCCACAACCTTAACAAATCAAGTACATGTAAACAGAACCTATGATTGTGCTGGAAAAAAGAAGGCCTCCCATACGCATAAAAAAACAAAAAGATATGAATGACAGAAGGAAGAAAACAGACAGAAACATCGTTTTGAGACCAACAAGTAACAAAGAATAAACAATATGTGCAATATATCTATTTCCTTGTCCCAATTTCCAACAGGGAAGTACACGATAAAAGACTACACGTAGAAACATGATGATGAACATGAACTAAAAACTTTTTTTTTTTTTTGTCTTTTTTTCCTGATGAGTGGATGAATAATGGTGGTACTACCAGAAACAAGAGGAAGAGTCGATTTTGCGGTTGTGGGCATTGAGAAGACGCGAAAACCTTCTCCTGCGGTAATAGAAGCCGCATTTGATTCTGATCCTTGAAAACACCAACCTCGGAAGTTTCTTAGCAGATCGCAGCCTTAGCCACAGAACCTTCTTGACACGAACCAAAGAGCCTTTCGCTCTCTCTTTCAGACTCTTCTTTCGACAGAACTGATAGCTTCTCAAGAAAAGTTGTCTCTTCTCCATCATAGTGTAGCTGTGTTCAGCGTCAGGGTAGTAATGCCCGAAAGACTCACTCCGAAATAACGGGTTCAGACTAACACTACCTTTCCTCTGATTATCATCACGAAGCAGTATCATGGTGATGGCTCCCAAAAGATAAAACGGAAAAGACAGCTAGAACAAAACAATTCTAAAATTTAGCGCCATTAAATAGCAGAGAGAATAAATGGTTTGGTTTCGTAGTGACAAATGATAAAGAAGATGGAAAAGGGGTATGAACTGTAGAGATTCCACGCACCTTATCGTTGCTTGCAACGCGAGCCAAGCTGTGCGCCGCCGCAATAGCTAAAGCTAAAGACACCTCCTTTTTTTCTTTACTCCCTTGCCATGTTATCATTGATTGGTTTCGTAGTACTCTTTCTTCTTCAAAAAGCGTAACCACTTTAACACGTGGATCCTTCGTAGGTTCTTGTTTTTCTTTAATGGACGGTCACGTGTCCTCTGCGCGCTTTCGCCACTTTTTAATCACCTTTTTTTTCATTGCATATTCTATCGCTTTCACCAGAAGATTTCTCATTTTCGCGTTACACATCATTATGTTAATATACACATTTACCGGAGTGAAAATCGAAGAATACAGTGATCAAACATAAAAATATACGTGATAACAAAATTGAGTCATGAAATATTGATTTTGTTGTTCTTTCTTGCTTTATTTAATTATGCTATGAATACGTGAGTGGCGATTAAGGAAGTCACAGTCTCGTGCTCTCCATGGTGGGCTTAAATCAGAGCCATCCTTATCCTAAAGCATGGTTGAATTTGGACGTTTTCAGATTTTTAAATCAGAAACACATTTTTTATTAGTTAGAGGATGAAATTTAATAACACGTACTTAGAAGAAAAAACATATATAACACGATATTTCCCAGAAAGGGGGTAAAAGGTTTCGTTATGTTGGTCAATGGAGAGGGTTGTCCCTTGACGTGTAACAGTAAATGCAAGGAAGAACAGAAATCTTTGCACACAAGTGACAACAACGGTACACAGTACCTAGCGAAATTCGAGTAAACAGATGTAGATGATAAAAATTGGTTGGGTTTTATGAATTAGAAATATGAGGAATTCATGCAGCATAAGCAATTGAGGTAGCATTTTTCAAAGAATTAGATAAATTAAGAAATAAATGATGATGATATACGCAACCTGCGCAGGATATAACAGTGTTTGTGGTTGTTGAAAGAGTTAGATAAGAAAGTTTGAGTTCAGGTCTCTTGGTTTCTTACCAATCAACAGAAGTTCCAACTACATTTTTTATATGTCAATTAATTTTCTTATTTCTAATAAAGGTAAAATTTATATTCACACTTAAATTTTCTATGAGATTCCATGATTGAATGATATGCTTACAATGATTCCATTCAAATAAGAACAAGTTTAATTCTTCCATATATCCTCTATCATTCTTGTTAGAAATAGTCTTAAGCGATCAACTTTGTATGTTAAATCTCTCACCCAACATATTGTCCAACAAAAAATATTAAATAATAATAATATAATTATTACACTATTAACTAAATGTGTATTTTGAAATTTTAATTTTTTTAATTTTTTAAATATTAATAATATAATTTATACTTTAAAAATATTATATGTTTTACAAATTTTAGCACAAAAAATATTCAAAATTTGTGATTAAGTAACCCCAACCCAATCAATAATAAACTTTATTAACTGAGAAATTTCTTCCTACACTTCCATGATTTTTTCATATACCCTCATAAAGTGTGATTTTAAAAATGTAAGTTAGAGTTTAAATCTCGTGTCGGTAGAAATGAATAAATTGAAATTCATAAATATACCTAGGTTTTGATTTTCATCGAGTAAACTAAGATCGAGTGATTTAGAAAAAAAATTGTTTGGATAATCTAAGTTAAAATTTTGAGTGCTGTGCTTTTTATTCGACAATCTAGAATTATTTTTTTCAATGTTGTTCAACATTTCAAAATGCACAATTTTAAAAGTAAAAATTATGGTTGTTGTGTTGTAGATGAAACAATATGAAATTATTATCATTCTTCAAACATAATTTTTTTTATTGTTGGTAAAATAATAATAAAAAGAAGTACATGAAATGAAATAAGTTTTTTATTATTCTTCAGCAATTTTTTATTGTTCAGTTAAATACGTTTTTTATGTGATAAAAAATAAAAAAGTTGAAATTGTATTTCTGAAAAATAATTTATCCAATCTTGTAATTCTTTTAGAAATTACATCATATTTATGATAAATTTTCCAAACCAATTGAGGATTTATGTGAAAAATAAAATTACAAATTATACTATTCGAATGGTAAATAACAATAAAAAATAATTTCAAATTATTTAATATATAACATATCACCCAAACTTTTAATTAGGGATGATATTATGGGTTTGGTCTAGCGGACCGGCTTGCAGGTCCACAAAAAATGTGGGACAAGCCGAGATATTGAGTCCAATGGTCAACAAAAATCCAACCCACAAAAGTCCATGGCATGTGCTAGCTGGCCCATTGACCCACACACAAAAAAAAAACTTGTACTTATATATATTGATTACTTTCCTTCTAGACTTTTGTATGAACGATCACAATTCTTATATGATCGAAAAAAATAAATATTATATATTTTGTAATGTACAAATTTGAAGAATACATCGTGTATTCCTCAATTTATCGTCAAAATTTCTAAAATCTTTTCTTAATTTTGTAAATTTGTTTCCCAATTTATTAAACATTAAGATAAATTTTAAAAAATATGCGAGCTAGCCTGTGAGCCCGCACATATGCGAGACGGGTCAACTGCAGCCCACATTACCACCCTAATTTTAATATCCAAAATGTACCGTACAAAATATTGAATAACACTGAAATATTTCAAATTGTATAGATTGGAAACTTTCTAAATCAATCGATCCATAACCTTCCCAAAATCGCATGAAGAAATAATGGACATTTCTCTCGCCCTATGAATTGCAGGAAAAAAAAATGAATAAGTTGGAAGGAATTGTGTAGATTGAGTCTTCCAAAATCCCACATAGTTTCTTAGTTTTACTTAGAAATCAAACTCACACTTAGTTTCTTATTGGTTTGGTGCCTATTTTTCTGGGAAATTCTTGAACTAGATTGAACTTGGACTAGTTCTGGAATGAGCAAAGAAAATACTATTAGAAGAATACAAAAGCATTAGCAACATCTGTTGTCATGATAAACAATTGCAAGCCGAGCATGACTCTAACACTGGACTTTCTATTTTTAATATATGTTCTTCCATGGCGCAATAAAAGCATGTCAAAAGTAACATTTTCTTAAGAAAATAAAAGTAGCAAACTGCTATTAATTTGCATTTCAAACTTTGCAACAGTGAGATCCAAATCAAACAAGGCTTATTACCATTTTTATACTTGCAGTTTCCGCAAAATGACATGAGCACCATATTGGGGTTGAAGAGTAATCACTGTAACAGGAGCATGAGCATAAGCTGGAGAAAGTTCAAATGAGAAATGTTGTAAAATCACTAACAAAGCCATCTTTGCCTCCAACATGGAAAAGTTTTGTCCAATGCACACCCTAGGACCCCATCCAAATGGAAAAAATGAAACTCTGCCATTAGTGGCCTTTAGAACTCCTTCAGAAAATCTTTCCGGATTGAAATTATGGGCATCATCACCCCAAAGTTCAGGGTTATGGTGAACCATAATTGTTGGTAAGGAAACTTGCACTCCAGCAGGTAATGATAGGTTTCCAAGTTTCACATCTTCGTGAACATTTCTATCAAGGCCAATTACTGGTGAGTACAGCCTTAGAACTTCATTCAAAATCATTGTGACCTGTTAACAGAAAGTGTTATGCTAATGGTAAGTATCAAACACAAACTCTTGGACATCAAAAAGATAATACATAATTGATTTTATCTCAATAATCAACTGTTAATTTTCTAATCAAATCAACAATTAGGAGTGCACTTTTGTTTCTAAAATATACTGTTTCACTTTAAAAGAGTCAAAGTCTGATACAGCACTTACAATCTTAAGGTGACTTAGCCCAAGAAAGTTGGGTTTTTGTTTTCCAAATACTTGTAAAACTTCCTCCCTTGCACGTGCTTGCCAATCAGGGTGCATACTTAACATCACCATGGTCCAAACAAGTAAAGATGAAGTGGTTTCTTGCCCAGCAGCGTAGAATAGCTTGCATTCATCGATTACCTCTTCAAGACTCATTCCAATAGTCTTACTGTTTGCACGTTCTTCAATTTCCTTGTGATTTGACTCTAAAAGTAAACATAACAAGTCATTCCCAGCAGTTTCACCCACCTTTAGTGCATTCTCTTTGTTGTTAATCAAATTTGTAAGTGAAGCTTTTATTTCTCTATCAATTTCCTTCATCCTCCTACGCGTAGGAGTTGGTAGAAATCTGCAAATAAGCAGAATGAGCCTCTCTCTTTCCAATACCAGTTAGCCTTTTATTGTTTGTTTGGTCAACATAAAGCAGTTTGGTTGTCATCAGAGAAAAAAATTCTACTGCATAATGCAATTGAGACCTTACATGTAATCTTCCTAGCTCAACAATTGATAAGATAATAGATACTCGATACAACACATAGATTCTTAATGAGAAATGTTGCTTGCTAATACTTTAATTTCAAATGATAAATATACGGAAGCTAACGTTTCCTGCATAAATACATGGTAAGGTTAATTCATTTGAAAACTATTTAAAAGTGTTCATAGCTTTAGCTTATTCAACACTCGAGTATGCAAGTTAGTCTTACTTACCTCCATCCAGGGATGTAATCTTTCATCATAACTTGCGCTGCAAGCCCTGCTTGCTCTTTTAGAAGTTGAAATATTCTTCTTCCTTCTTCAGAACTACTTCCAAATGCTGCTCGAGCAATAATATCACAGGTTAAATTTTGAAGGAAAGGCCATAGATCTATTTCACATGATCCTTCTGAAGACATCTCCTCCCACTTGATAATTAGATCATTGCAACTGTTGAAGAATATTGGTACCATATTCTGTGATGTAACAATGAAATGGCAAGGATTTCAAATTCCCATATCAGACTGAGCACTTAATAAGCATTCAAACTTCATGCTACTTTAAATTCTGACTTCACATCAAGCCCTTTGGCATCAGGGCTTCGGCTCCTTAAAATAACTTATAACTCAAACCAAAAGTGCTTTTACTTGCATAAGTATGTGTTGCAGGTTAAGCTAACTCTGGTAATTTTATTGTACTAAAATAATTTTAAGTGAATGCATTTGTGTGAAGAGGACTTTTCCCAGTGCAAACACACCAAAATGCAAATAATTCATCTGCATACATTAACTTCCAAACACTGATTGTTATAAATAATAAGTTTGTAGACTTTTCAAATAACTATTGAAACTCGTACATCTACCAAAATTTTGGAGTAGTTTACACACTGTAAAAAGTGTTAATACATGAAAAAATAAACTCATATCTCACCTTCAACTTTTCTAAATTGAATGCAGGACTAACTATTCTTCTGTGCTTGTGCCATTTTTCTCCCTCATAATTTATAAGACCACTAGCTAGTAACTTGACTAGTGGATTCGTGTCAGGCTTTGGGAAAGCTTGGGTCTTGTTAAGTACATCTTTGATTAACTCAGGCTCTGTGATGATCACCCTTGGTTTTCGTCCAAACCAAATAAAAGGATTCTTCCCTAAGAAGTATACATATCATCATCAAAATAATACTTTCTTTGTATCAAAGAAGTTGTTAACATGTGATTTACTTGGGTCACATGAACATTAATAATGTTATAAGCGATGAAAAATAAAATAACAGATATACCATGTTTGATGACACTGTGCTGATGATAAGAGAAGACACGTGGCACTAAATCATGAGAGGAGAGTTTCATGGGTTTGGATGTGACTTCCTTTTGCATCTTCATAATCTGCTTCAAATCTCCATTGAAAAGGCTGTAGGAATTTCCTTGAAGGCCTTGATCTCGTAGGAGTCTCTCTAGCCTCTTTGGCCTTAGCCATAACAAGTTCAGCACCCTCCATGCTCATGTTAGAGCAAAGAGCACTATGAGAACTATGCACCCAGATGCACTTCTACTTGTACTCCAAGATCCTTCCATTGCTATCTCTGGAAAAGAAAACCGATGAGGTTCTGCTTTATAGAAGGAAAAGTTTCGTACTGCCCAAACTCACCTAAAATGTTCTGCACATGTTTTTGTTTTTGTCAGTTTTTAAAAAAATTTAATTTTTCACAAACTTTTGAAAAAAATTATTAATGACATGTTACGAGTTATAATGTGATTTTTTAATTTTTTAATTTTTTAATTTTTTGTCAAAAAAAAATTATTGCTGCTTATTAGGTCTCTAGCAAATGTGATACGTTACACTATCAATCCTACGTGCTGTCATGGATAATATCACATGTAAATGTCATCAAATATTATTGTTTTAATTTTAATTTAATTTTTATAAATGTCTTTTTGATTAAATTTTGTTCTCACTTATGTATTTTTTATTCATAATTGTACCAATTTTTTTTAATAATTGAAATATATTTTTAGAAAATTAAAACTAATTAAATATAAATATTTGTACAAAATTAAGCATTTATATTTATATTAAAATTTAATATAGAGTAATGAAATACGTTCAAAAGTTATTTTTTTTTAATAAAAAAATATTAGTATAATATTCATACATATAATAAATTTTATCTCAGAAAAAATATTGTTCTATTTAAAAAAAATAATAATTAACGAAACATAAGTTAATAATATATAATAATGTAATATTTTAAAAATTATTTTTAATAAAAAAATATTAATATGATATTTATGAAAATAATAAATTTGGTTTCAAATTGGTGTGAGACAACATTGTTCTATTTTGAAAAAAAAATGATTATCAAAACATGAGTTAATAATATAATATGTTAAAAAGTTATTTTTAATACAAAATGATAATATAACATCTATACAAATAATAAATTTGGTCTCAAATTAGAAAAAGACAATATTACTGTATTTTGAAAAAAAGTTGGGACAAAATTGGATTAAAGAAACACGAGTAGGAATTAAATTGAATAAAGAGACGTATAGAGATTAAATTGAAATAAAGACAATGCAACTTGATAGTGATAATATGTGATATTGCCTTACTCATGACATTAATAGTACCACATGTCACACCTAGGACCTAACATGTGACAACAAAATTTTTTGTCAAAAAAAATTAGAAATAAAAAAAAAACACATTAACATGTGACATGTTGTTAACGGTGTTAGCAATTTTTTTTGGTATAATTAGTCGCATAGTACCCAGTTTGGTACTGAAGTTTCTAATTGGTACCCGGTTTTAAAAAAGTCTCAATTACGTACCCAAATTAGTTTAAGTGCACCAATTGAGTCCAAACTGTTAAATCTTCCGAAACGGCGTTTAGAAAGTGGTGAGGTGGCAGTGCAGAAGCGATACGTGTCAAATAATAAGACATGAGTGGTTGAAATTATAATTGTACAGTGTCCACGTGGTATTTACATTTGA
>Ga0214543_1011079_pt1 | contig 12913 bp, 6 predicted proteins | sample CNSS2metaG_FD_160094 | JGI IMG/M metagenome (GOLD analysis project Ga0214543, IMG submission 160094) | Root nodule microbial communities from cowpea collected in UCLA plant growth center, Los Angeles, California, USA - CNSS2 | ecosystem: Host-associated > Plants > Roots > Nodule | place: USA...
ATCAAGATGCTCTCTTTGATGTTATAAAGTATTCTAACACAAAAAAAAAAGTCGACAATCTTTGGAATCTAACATGAGCAATATGTGAAAATTGAAAATTTAACTAATTCGTAAAAAAAAAAAAAGCTTATATAAACATTAATTTTCAAAAACAATTTAATTCTCTCTTAATATAATTTTCAAACAATCTTCAACGCATACAAAAAAGGAACGGTATAGTTGAAAGAGAAAAATGTTATCTTAAAAGTTTAAAAATAAGAAACAAAAATAAACAATCTTTTATTCAAAAAAAAAAAAAAAAAAAAAAAAAAAAAAAAATATTTATTATTAAAAAAAAAAAAAAATAAAAAAAAAAATAAAAATAAAAAAAAAAAATTTTATTTTAAAAATTAAAAAAAAAAAAAAAAAAAAAAAAAATCTTTTATTAAAAAAAAAAAAAAAAAAAACAGGTCAACTATACTTGTTATTATTACCTACAAGTAACTCGTGAACAAAAATGCTGAGTATGTATTGAATAAAAACGTCCAAGATATGAAAAGGAAGATATTAAATGATTAGTTGACAATATTTACACAGTTAAGTTAAAACTATGCATCTGAAAGCATTTTTTATCAATATTACGTAACAACATTGATTAGACAAAAATCGTTTTCTCGTAAATTTCTTAAACATGAATCAATTTATGAATACCCTTCTCATGGATTGAACTCCATGATTTTCTGCGTCCAGACAGAGGTTACCAGTTGTAACTTCTATCATTCTAACATCTCAACAAAAGTTAACACTTTTTTAAGTCACAAAAACGAAAGCTCCGATCATTCAGAATTGTAATAGGAGAGATATCATAAGATTCAAAATCTGTCTGACCAAAGCTTCTTATACTATACACAGAAGTTATTGGTACATTTTGAGCAGCTGAAAAATGCATGTGATGTGAGAATTCTATGAGCTTCGACCATGAAGAGACTTGCTTACTTGTGAGGCTAAGACCATTGCCTTGGCTCTCGTGCTCATCAGCATCAATTCCCTCACTGCACGACGCTGATGTTGCCGAGCATTTTTAGCTCTCTTCGGAGCTAATCGGTTGTCCCTTTCCACAAATGCAAGTCTGAATTTTTCAGCTACTGATAATTCAGTGGAGCCTGAAGAAGATGGAGTGATGTGTTTCAAAGCAAACCTATGCACTGTCCATGTTCTGGGATCAATATCCTTGACAACTTCGTTGTCCAATATGATATCTTGCAATGCTTCCCTGGGAACCTCAGTTCCCATGAATCCAAATGGTGATGACTTAGGATTTACAACAACACGTGGGCACTCAGTAGAAAAGTCCTCCAAAGAAATTTTATCAATGTTTGGCTGCATATAAAGTAAAACAAATCACTTCTTGAAGAAATCTCAGGCAAGAAATATTTAAGCAACTTTGATCTTCCAGGCAAAATTTTAAGGTCATACCCATACTAGCCACCTGAGTGATTGTGCACCACTAGCAAGTTCTTTTGTATCCAGCTCCTCCCAAGAATCCTCCTCCACATAATCATCAAACCTTGGTTTAAATATACCCAAGCACCTCCGTGCAGTGTTGTCACTCCTTGTACACCCTCTGCATTATTAATCATGATTCATTGCCTCTTATGAGTTTTTGTACTGATGCAATCCTACTCAACACATTCTTGTATTCAGTGTGATTACAGCTTATGATTATATGAAAACCACTATGTAATAAAAGAATGAATACAACTAGAATAACTTTCAAGGTTCATATAACATTTCCTTCATGAAATTAGACCAATCTTTAAAGCCAAATTTTGACGTTATAAAATATTAAGTAAGCATGCTTTGCTCATCTTTATATACGAACGCAGTAAACAGATTCTAACTACAAAAGTATAAAAAGAATATGGTACCTAAAGGGCCCATCGAAACAAATTTTTCAGAATGACTTAAATGAGAAACGAAATACTTAAAACAACATTGAAGAAATTGCCTTAACAAAGAAATAAAACTTGAAATGGACAACACTAGATATGTACCCGCATCTCAATGTCTCCAACAAATGGCAGTGCTTCACAAGCTCAGATATACCAGTAGCAGTAATTTTGGTGCATCGGCTGCAAATAGTCTCAATATATCAAGTGATTCTGAAATAGAGAGAAGTATAATATAAAAAAACACAACGAAACCTCAAATATTTTTGTTACCATGATACACATCGACAATGTGATATTCTAATTCCAAGGCAAGTTGACCAAATAAAGGCAAATAAAATTAATAATCATCACATCCAGTAGAGTAAAATCATGAAATACAATGGAATTTACAATGAAAGAGGAAGGTCTAAGCAGAAAATTCAATCAGTAGTGATCACCAGCTTCGAATCAACTGATGATATAGATTAAACAGAAAAAAAAAAAAAATTCTCAAAAGTGTGCCTGTCAGCTGGTCCATTGCAGGGGACATATAACATGCTCTTGGAGCATCAAATAACCTTAAGAGTTAAGACTAGAAGCCAGAGCATATAGCATGAAAGTCTCATAAAACTGGAATATACATGAAACAACTAAATATTACGAAAATTCATGTTTATTTCGAGCTCGTGTATTTTAATACATCAAGGCAAAATAAATTGTTTTATTATTTTTTTAAAATGGTTATAATTCTATACCTTATATCCAGAGCTTTAATAAATCTACATACTTCAGCAGCTTTGATCAAGCCAGAATCAGAGACATCCGAGCCAGAGACATCGAGGATTTCCCAGGAAGTATCAGCTAATGCGATCAGGACATCATCATTCAGCAATTTTCTTCTTCTAGCAATAGCTGCCACCGCTATCTGTGATTAAGTGTAACTAAATTATATATTTGTATGTGTGTATAGTGCACACGATCCATGATGAAAGATTTTATTTAAAGTTCTTTTTATGTGGAATACACGCATAATCAAAGGTTTTTATCATCGGATAAACAAGAAGTGTTTAGGACAGTGAGCAGAACATAAAATTCAACTAAAGAAGCACACTCCTGTTCACCAAACAGGTGCCCCAAGAAAGGATACTTTCTCTACCAAATAAAACGGGCAATCCTGGAGAAACCTTTGTTTCCCACACATTTGCATTGAACACACCATAACTTTACACATGTATGAGCATTAGGATAAAAATGACCTATTTAAAGATTTGAAGAAAAGAATCATTTTCCAGTAACCTACCTTTATATCAGCTGGCAAGTTGTCAGCAATCTCACTCAAATCTACAATAATATCCTCCAGATGCCTTCCAATAACTCCAACGCAAAGGCTGACTAAACTCGGAGGCTTTGTCTTCTTAGATAGAAATCCTGCATAAAATTTCTCAAGAACTTTGTCAATTCCTTTTCTGTGACATATGCTAATGCAAAAAGAATTCATGATGGCCCCAAGGTTTAAACTAAGTCCTCATTTAAAAAACCTAAACTTCTCCCAACTGGCACCCACCTAGTGTCTCTTTCAAAGAACATGTTTAATCATTCTAGTCAGATGCAAAACTCAAACTGAGCTTCCATACTTCGGCATAATCAGGTCATACAAACACAGAGTCAAAGATCAAAACCTAATTAATCAATGTGCAGTACCCGCAAGATCTGGTAATACCATCTAAAACAGAAATTAATCACAATAAAGCCCAAAATGAGCAATGTCTTGAGCTTTCAACTTAAAATTAACACACAAACAAAGAACCACAGTCGTTGAAATTCAATTGATCCCCAAAACAGAGCAAGTGCGATGATCATGGGGCTCTGAAAGGTGAAAGCTTTAACAAAACATAAACATAACACCCCAATCTCTAAAAAGCGAACAACAGAAGCTACGTTTCATATAAAAACATATCGAAGTTTAAAAATTTACCGGGAAATTGAGGGCGGGCAATTTCAATGGAGGATTTGGATTTGACGTTGAATGGGGAATTCAAATCGAGGCTTTGCAAAGAGGTCGTTAATGCTTTGGCACCTTTACCTTTATCCATCCAAAATCAAAATGAAAAAACAAAGCAACGCAAACGTGCGCTTACACAACACCCTCAATTCCTAAGAACCAAATCTGATGATGATATCAAACTCCTAATCACTTTCTCTCTGCATCTCATTAGTGTTGTGTGTTCTGAAATAAACGTGGCCGACTTAACTTTGGATCCTCTGTTGAAAAAATTATTATTACCAACATTAATTCAATTGGAAGAAAAAAAAAATGATTTCAATATATTATTATCTATTATTTTAAGAATTAGTAGTACATGATAAATATTATTCCATGTAATTAATAAGTATACAAGTATGTTATAATTAAAAATTAGAGCAAACTTTGCTTTTGTCTCCACTTAACTTTTCCAAAATTAATTTTAGTTTTTTGGATTAAATTTTTTTTTTCCTTAATTTTTAGTAAATTTTAAAATTAGTTCATTTTAAAATTTTTAACAAATTTAGTCTTTTATTTTTCAAAATACATAAATTTAATTTTTTTTAATCAAATTTTATTAAGTTTATTTGACATTTCAAGCGTATTTCATAATAATATTTGACTTAACATTAAAACGAAAATGTGTCAAACAGTATAAACAACTCAAATGAAACCCTGAAATGCATACAAAACATCAAATAAACATAACAAAATTTGATTAAAAATACTAAATTCATATATTTCGAAAGATGAAACACTAAATTAGTTCAAAATTTTAAAATAAACTAATTTCAAAATTTATTAAAAGTTAAAAAACAGAAAACATATTTAAATTTAATTTGTTTATACGTTGTTTATGTTTGATTTTGTAGTTTGAAAATACTTTCTATATTTCAACCTTAAAGTGTATTTCTGTTTATAACCGACATTAAATGTAACTATGGTTATATAACAACTAAAAAGTTATTTTTTGTAAGTTAAAGATGAAAATATAACACAAAAAATGAAGAATGAAACTAATTTGAGAAACTTTAAGGAGATCAAAAATATCCTCTACTTTATTTTAAATATGTATTTTTTAGATTTAAAATAAATTTTAATATAAGTTTATATTTATTATTATTTTTCAAGAAAAATAATGTTAAACTCCTATTTACCAATGGAAACAATAAATAAAAAAAAATTAAACGACATACGTAACTAATATAAATAAATATATGCTTGAAATATTATGTAAATTAAAATATATGCTGATGATGTCGTGAAATACAACTTGATTTGGAAATTAATTTGGTTGTGTAACTATATATTTATATAAATAATCACTGAAATTATTAGTCAATTTTTATCACCGTAAATTTTATTAAATAATTTGTTTTTTAATGTCATTACAAATCATATTTGAAGTAAATTTATAATAAATAAAATTAACTAACTAAGAAACATACGACTCAAATTTTCCTGACATAATTTTATATCTTAAACGTATTTCTTTGACATATTTTATTTATGAGATTTGTAACTGTGAGGCTCAATTATTTTAGTATTAAAAAATTTTAATATAAATAATTTTGATATAAACGAGTTTTATTATTTTAAAACACAGTCTCTATAAAAATAACTTTTTAGAGTTCTCTAACTTCTTTCTAGAAGTTCTCATTCTTTCTTCGCCTAATTGAATATTTGAGACTGTGAGTAATTCTCATGGTAGACTCTTCAATCTCAACTGACTAGTCACTCCGTTTGCATAAGTTAAGTTTCAGTCTTTTTTTTGTATCTTCTTCTATTGTACGTGAGGTTTTCTCCGCTTGTAAGTGTCTTTTTATTTTTCTACATAAGTATCTGCTAATGAGTCATCAGTATATCTTTATTGTTATTGTGATGTTTATATATGAAAATAAAGCATGTGTGGAGTTATAAGAGTTTTGGTGTTCTTTAAGTGGGTTGGGTTTGTTGAGTCGCTTGCTCAAGTAAGGAAAGCTTGTTTGTGTACATGAGTTTGGTAGAAATTGATATTTTTGCATATATGTGGTTGATTGTGATTTAGTGATGAATCTTGTTGGTGTTGGGCTTATGAAAATAATGTCTTTATAACTCCCATATCACCTAGGATAAGATAGGGATTGAATGTTAGTGACTATATAATGAGCTTTAAGTCCGTGATATTCTTTGTCGCATTTAATGACACTTTAAGCTTATATTTTACTTTTCTTATAGTCTTGCAGTTGAGTGTTGTGAGGTGTAGTTAAATTATTCATTGTGAAACTATAAGTGTATTTGGGGTCAAAAGGCATGGGAGAGTAGTCTATGTGTTGTACAAATTTTCGCATAGTATTCTATAGTTGTCAAGAGACAATAGTTGTGGTTTTTTCTAGTTTTGGGGTTTCTACTAGATATTTGTATGTACCCTTGTGTTTATCTCATTTCTTTGCTAATAGAGTGATTATTGAGAGTAAAGACGAAAATGTTTTTAATTGGCGATGTGTTTTTCTCAACAATTGGTATAGTGATTTTAGTATTTTGGATTGCTTGATCAGTTAGTTATGTATGTTAGTTGTTTGATATAGTGGTAATTGAAGAAAAGTGAGATATGAGTAATTGATCAAATTGGTACTAATAACTATGTTTTAAAATTTGTTTTTTACCAATAGCTAAAAGCTGAGTATCAATTTTAGTTATGAAATAGGTTAAAATTTTCCAAAAACCACAAAATGCAAGTTGATCAACGCCGAGTGATGTCCATGCAATGTTGAGCACCACCCTCTCAGTAGGTCTAGGAGCAGCTCGGTCTAAAGGCATGAGCACCAAACTTTAGCTATATAGATTTTGTTAGCTTAGTTTGAGTATATAAATGATATATTTTTTTAATTTTATGTAAAACTGATATATTTTATATACTAAATACTACGATGAAGTGTTCTATTTTATTAGTTTCAAACTATTAAAACGAGATATTACAATTAGATAATCTAGTATGTTAGACACTTGAAAATTTTAATTCTTTTACAATTTAATATTATATATATGAGTAGTTTTTACGAAAATCAATTATAAAGATCATTCTCTGAATCTCTCTTTAGAATTTCATATTAAAAAAAAATCTAAACTTTCAATGCATAAGTATAAATCTTTAAAAGTATCTTAAATTACAAATATAAAAGAAAAAAATACGAGTAACTTATATTTATTCATAACGAAGAAAAGATAATACATTCAACCCTGCAAATAGTATTAATAGAAGATGAAAAAAAAAGTATACGATAACAACCATGAACATACCTTATTAAGGAAAACATACTTCTTCTTACTAAAAAATCTAAGGACAGGTCCCACTTTCACAGAATGCATGTAAATATCTGAACAATTATTTATCCACTTCTTCAATTATTTCTTATGAGTTGCAGTATGCACATAACTCTGTGTTTCATCATCAATTGTCTTTACATGCTTTCATCAATTTCTCCATATTTACTTTCACATGTCAAAGAAAATAAATGTGTTCAAGTGTCTGGTTCTAAAAACACAAAAATAGATTCTTAAAATATATTTGCTAAATTCATGACATACATGCAAGAGTTCAAGTCTTTTTATGATTAAATTATCAGCAATATAATCACAAGTTATCTTAGAGCTAATTAAAAAACACAAGCTTTGACTTTACTGGTTATGTAGAAAGTAAATTTATTACGATAAATATTATTTTGTGTAACATTCCTCAATATTAAGTAATCATAACTGAATTAAGATATTTATTTGTAGTAATCAATATTAAAATTACATTTAAAAATGATTTTTTTTAAAATCTTTTTAATGATGAAATATAAGTTTAAATTCATAGATTATATCGAAAATATCTAACAGTACGTGTGATTGCGACCTTTCACTGAACCTAACATGCATTTGTCATAACCCTAATAAAACAAGTTATGTCCACTCTATCAACCGTGGGAAAACGTGCCTGTTTTAATTTTTTACTTTTTACGGTGTTGAACATTTTAATGCATGAATATATTTTATTTTTACTTTTTACGTGTTGAACATTTTAATGAATATATTATTGCTGGCTTGACTTCTAAATTTACTAATATTAGATGAAATTGCGTGTAGATGATTATATTGGTCATTTTTTGATTGAAAGATTACAGAGACACTTAATTTTAATTAAGGTTACGTGTTATGCTAGATTTTTGGTGTTAAGCGGTAAAAATATATCGATGATATTATATTAACTTTTATTTAATATATTTTAAAACATTAAAATTAGTAAAATATATTATAGAAGATTAACACAAAAAAACTCAGCATAAAATTTAGATTTATGTATTGAAATAATATTATTATTAAGATACAATATAATAAAATACGAGTTAAACCCATATATAACTCATTGACACTATTTTTAATTTAAAATCAAAAGATAACAAGTTTATAGATATTTGTTTTATGTGTTATTCAACTTTCTTTTATTTTTTAAATTCATAATAATTTATTTCTCGTGAGTTTCTTTTACATTAATACTTTTATCTCAAGTTAATTATAAGTATCAAATTTCTTTCAACGAGACACATTTGTATAATCATTTGTCAAAAAGATTTTCGATATAAAAATATGTCTGAGCCAACTACCCAGACAAATATTCAACTTTGATACACCGATAAATATTTTAAAATAAGATTACAAAAAAGACACAATATCAATGAAAATATACAACTCACAAGATTATCACCACCTTTAATTTAAATCCTCAAGATAATAAATTTAGGAGTCTTTCATATTATTTTCAATTTTATCCTTATATGTTATTCAATTTTTTATATTTCTTTCCGCATAAAACTTAGACTTCGAACTATGTATTTTATCAAATAATGATAGTATACGTAGAAAATTGTATTATTTTATTAGAACGGTACATACATAAAGAGGTTAATCTTATAATCTATTATTTTGAATTATTTTCAAAAGCACAAATCATGGTTTTTCACACGAATTCTTATTTCGTTCTGGTTCGAATGTAATATAGAACCAAATATTTAACCATATAACTCGTTTGCCTACAGTTAAAGGCATTACTTTTGAATTAGTAAGAGTTTTGAAATTGTGACATTAATCACAGTTGAAACTTGCGAAAAACGTTGAAAATACAATACATATTTAGGGAATGAGTAACACTTAAACCTTCGTTAATTGGTGTGTAGGATTCGCTACGGACAAAATCGGGTCCCTTCAATATAATGGATGTTCCCTTTTAGATAACGCACTAACCCAACTTCACGTGTGTGGCTGTCACTATAAATTCTAATTTCAATTTAGGATTTAAACCCAATTTTTAGTTTAACATATTTTCTTATTACACGTGTCATCAAACACAACATTAATGGGTAATGTTATTGTACACTCCAAAATATTTTTACTAAAAAAAGTGAGAAAGAGTAAAAAATCTAGCATTATTAAAAGGAAACTAATTCTAATTAACAACCTAGTATTAACTAGGTGTCAGACTTTGACCAACATCTTAGACATACTTAGTAGTCATGAATTTAAATACTTTATTACGTTTTTTTTTTGACTTATATTGATGGACATTAATTTTAATATTTTAAAATATATTGATTTTTTTTTTTAAATATTAATATCAATATATTTTAATGCTTAAGAAGAAGACAGCACAAAAAATTTGAAGTAACTGTAATCTAACTTTTCCCCAACTAAAAGGCAACTAAATTTAAACCAGCTTTAATCACATGGAAAAGTTAGCACACTTAAACGGACAAAACTATCATTTTCGTGTTCTAAATTTTGGTCCCTAATGCTTTTATAAAGAAAATGATAGTTAGCAAAGTTTTTTTTACTTGATAAATTATCAGTTGATAAAAAAATACTACTTTATTACTTTATTTTAGATAAAAAAATTATTTTAGTTCTATTTATAAAAAAAATTGTTAAGTTTATAAAAAAAAATTATCAAGAAAATAATTTTCCCTTTTATAAATGAAAATGACGAATGCAATGGAAACGATGAATCGATTTTATCCATAAATACGCACTCCCATCCAGTTCTACACGCCACACACATAACTATTCTTCTTCTTCTTCTTTTTACAATGCCCGGAACACTCTTCCTCAACGCCAGCGCCACCTTCAGGGTTCGTTTCCGAGCCCAGGCCCGTTCCACCTTGCCCGTCGTCAAGCCAACGCCCCTCACAATACCCACTCCCCACCCTCACTGGGCCTCCTTGCAGGCCGACATTGAAGCCCACCTCAAACAAGCCATTCCCATCAAAGAGCCGCTCGAGGTTTTCGAGCCCATGCACCGTCTCGTCTTCGACGCCCCCCGGAGCACCGTCCCCGCCCTATGCCTCGCCGCCTGCGAGCTCGTCGGCGGGCAGCGCGACCAAGCCATGGACGCTGCGGCGGCGCTGTTGCTGAACCTGGCTAATGCGCACGCGCACGAGGAGCTTGGTCTGAGGGAGGGGTCCAACATAGCGCTGCTGACCGGGGACGGGATTGTTCCGTTTGGGTTTGAGTTGCTGGCGAACGGGCCGGGCCGTGGAAGCCCGGAGCGGGTGATGCGTGTGATAATCGAGATATCACGTGCGGTGGGTTCGGGAGGGTTGATCGATTCGCAGCACATGAAGAAAACGTCGGAGGGGGAAAACATGAAGCGCGTGGTGGAGAGAGGTGAGGGTGGGTTGCATGCATGCGCCGCCGCCTGTGGCGCGGTGGTCGGAGGTGGGAGTGAGGAGGAGATTGAGAGGCTGAGAAGATTCGGGTTTCATGTGGGAATGATGACGGGAATGGCGCAGAGGGGTTTCCATAACCGTGATGTTGAAGAACACAGAAATCTCGCACTCAATGAGTTGCAGTTTTTCAAGGACACAGATCTTCGAATGATCTCCACTTTTCTTAATTTCTACTAGCCATGGAACATCATCAATAACACCAACAACGTTCGTGTTCTGGTCCTCACTTTTTTAGTTTATGTCTATACAATATTTCGATACCAAGCTTCTGTTTGAGACAGATTTTAAATATAATGAAATTAGTAGAATATTTTAGCCCTTTAAAATACTGGTTCATTCGTTAGTTTCGAGAAAGGGATGATAGAAAATTGGGTAAATAGTGTGTTTACAATCACAGGACTTGTTTTAATTTATTTTTTGTATAATATGAAAAAAAATAATCCTGCTTTAGCTAGTTTTGTTAGTTATAATTAAGTGAGTATTGATTTTTAATAATTGTTTGATGTGTTTATTAAACTTTTTTATTATGCAATAATATTATGGATTAGACTACAGTGGAGTTCGGATAATTATAAAACTAATTATCTATTAATGTCAATTTCCTCTTTATTTTGAAGAAATTTCTCTCAAGTATGTAATATATATTGTGTCTGTAAAATAATGTTTGTTACAATATTGATGTTAAAGTAACATTGTCTTTAGTTTTGTACAAATTATTTGACATTTTTTTGTTTTTTATTTCTTTACGTTTTGTTTTCTTGCATTTCTTTGGAAGTATCTTTGGTTAAAACACGACACCAAAATAAATTCATTTCAAAAGTAAATTACACTATATAAAAATATATGTTCGGTATTAATTTAATTTAAAATATTTTAAACATAATAGATATATTTTTAAGAAGATAAAATTTGTTTAACTAACAAAGACATTTATTATTTGTTACTTTATCTGAACTCGTTCTGTTTATATACATAAAATACAATAATTTATACACTTATAACATAAAAATTTATTTAAATTTTTATATTCAATAGACAATTGTTATATCTCTTTCACTTTAGTATTTATTCATGCATTCTAATCCTTGACGGAAGATGTAAAACTACTTTTGTATGATTTTATATATCCTTCAATTAATTTTACTGAACCTCACATTGTTTATTCTTTTATAATTAAATTGAAGTAATTTCTCTATATATAGATATGTCTCGTATTATTTTTATACAATTTTTGAAAGACTACTCCGATTAAGTATTGACAAATAATTATATATATTATAATACATGGTTCTAAATTTTCATGATACTAGTTGGGTTTTTTTTTTTATCCGTCTAGCGAGGTCCATTCCGAGGTCCATTCCTATATAGACACTAGTTGGACTTTTTTTGTTGTATTTGTCTAGCATGGTCCATTCGTACAGTTAGGCCTGCCATAAACAACTCAACTCAAATGCAAATGTTCCTTCACTCACCACTCACATGCTGATTAATAATGGGGCATTTTTGTGGAAAAATGTAATTTTTACATCTTAGCATTTTTCTTTCAATGGAAAAAAAGAAGAAGGAAATTTACGATTTTTTTTAAAATTTGTTTATTATAAACTTACTCCAATAACTAAAATAATATTTTTATTTTATTTTGAGGTTTAGTTGCTTGGAGAAGTAACGGAGATATTTGTAAGCAACTTTATAAAATCAAGTGAAACCTCTTCCGTGAAAAAGTTGTTTCTAACTATCCAAATTAATCTGAAATTGATTTAATGGGGGATAAATTTCAAGAATATTAAGAAATTCACTTTTTTTTTTTATATTCCAAAATTTTCAAAAGTAAATTAAATGAAATAAGAATACATGTTTAGTATATATTTTAGTTCAAGATAAATGTGATTGCACACGAGGAGTTTAAATGAATTGAAAGCATAAATGCAAAAGAATAGCTTAGAAGCATGTGACAAATTATAGTGAAATTTCTTTGACAAAATATTGCGGGAATTTCTTCCTAGCACAATAAAAGAAAAAATTAAATTTCAAAATTACTTTTTGACCATTTGATCACATTAACATAGATCGAACCCCAAATTATATTCAGATGTCGACTTTCATTAAAAATGTTTTCAAGATGTCGACATCCGATGAAAAATTTGAAATTCTGGATGTCGAAAAAAATAAATACCAGAAGTTGATTTCCAGAAAATATATATATATATATATATATATATATATATATATATATATATATA
>Ga0214543_1011086_pt1 | contig 12905 bp, 9 predicted proteins | sample CNSS2metaG_FD_160094 | JGI IMG/M metagenome (GOLD analysis project Ga0214543, IMG submission 160094) | Root nodule microbial communities from cowpea collected in UCLA plant growth center, Los Angeles, California, USA - CNSS2 | ecosystem: Host-associated > Plants > Roots > Nodule | place: USA...
AAAAAAAAAAAAACCACGAAGTGACACGTGGCACACTCCTGGGTTGACACGTGCACATTTAAAAAAAATTAAAAAAAATTAAAAAAAATTAAAAAATAATAATAATAAAAAAAATAAAAAAATTCAAAAAAACCACGAAGTGACACGTGGCAGTCACTGTTCATGGCCGTTTGATTTAAACGATGTTAGTAAAAAAGGACCCAATTGAACAAAATTAACGAAAATTGGGACCTATTTGAACACAACCAAAATTAGGACTTATTTGAAAAAACATGACGAAAATTGGGACCAAAAAGGTATTTTAACCTTTAATTAATGTATGATTGGTGTCATTTACCTGAATTGTAACTTAATCTATATTCATAATTGTGTTGACTTTTTGTGAATTAGTTGATGACCTGTGGTATATATTTTGTAATGATTTTGTAGGAGTAATTTTTTTCCCATTTAATTTATGGATTAAGTTTAACATTATTCACAATTGTTAGAGATAATTTTACAGGACAATATTTGCTGTATTTTTGACATGGGTCGTAAACGACAAGAAAATTTTTCTCCACAAGTGTGTTATAAAAGCAAGAAGACAAAGAAGGAAGAGAAGGATGAACAAGTTATTTTTTAGGCCTTGTGTTAATTTCAATAGATTTTTTTTTTAATTTGAGTAAAAAAAAATTTCTTGTTTAAATATATGTAAGAATTGTTCATAATTGTGACACAAAATACATTGTTGAAGCCAACAATTTACTCAAACACAGTGACCATAGAAGAATCGAAGTTACACCTTTTAGGTGGTGTTTGGAGCTGGGGAAGGTGTTGGAAATAAACCCCCCCTTGATTATGGAAGTTTTCTATAGGTGGGTTCCTGATGGGGACTTCATTCGTGTTGGGCAGTAGTTGCTCTAGTTATCAATATATGATGTTTGTATTTGCTTATGTGTAAGTATGGTTGGTAAATATGTTGAGTTTGATAGTGATGTAAGTGGCTTAGTAGGTTCACTCTTTAACAAAAAACCAATTACAGCAGGAGACATAAGTGAGAAGATTAAGATCTATGTGGGTAGGGATGATGATGATGTGGATAGTGTGTGTAGGCTTTATTTGTTACTCTGTTTTTATGTGTTTTATTTTCCTAGGACCTCTAGGACTGTCTCAAATATGCCTTCCAAAATCTTAGACAAGCTGGACAACTTAAGTGACTTTAATTGGGCAGAATGTGTCAATACGTTTTTGGTTGGTGCTTTGAGTCGTGGATATAAGGTTGTACGAGAAAAGCAAAATTCTCGTAGCCTTAATATAGTCGGTTATGTTGTAGTTGTACAAGAAAATAATAATTTGAAGAGCTCTTTATTTTTTTTGTTAATGATTTGTATATGATATCCCATTTTCCATTGACATAACTATGGGCTGCTCGTCAACTTCAGTTAGAAGATGTACATGGGAAAAATCATTTTCCACAAATTTTGTAGTGGCCATTGGTAAAGATTAAGACCGTTAACATTGAGTCCATATTTGAAAAAGCAATGGTAATGCTGTTTGATAAATTGATCTTTTTATGCGTGTTTGATTTTTTTAAACTACTTTGAATATGTTTTTTATTTATCGCATGGTGTGTCTGATTGGTCCCTAAGTGAGGATGACATGAAGAATCCAATTGTTGTAAGTGCACTCCAGATTCAGGATGAAGACACTTTTAAATTTTCTTACAGGGGCGGTGATGCTCGTTCTGCAGAAAATGCAGCTTTACAAGTGAAATTCGAAAAGCATGAGATGCTTATTATGGAGATGAAGGCTGAAATCAGGAACTTGCGGCTGAGTACTTTGGAAGTGGTCATGCTGACCCTCCTACTCCTAAAGGTTATGATCTTAATGAAGTTGGCGGTTCTCCTTCTAAACAAAATAAGTATGAACAGGTAGAAGAAAAGAACGTCCATGGTGATTTGAATACAACAGTTGAAGCAGACCCTTGTGATGTTGTAGAAAAATTTAAGTTCAGTTGTGGGTTCTGGTTCGTAGCAGAATGAGTGTGAGGAAGCTCACGTTTCTCCTTCACAGACATGTGGTCATGAAGGAAATGATTTTATTGAAGTTGGGGGTTCTTCTTCTCACCAAAAGTAGTGTCAATATGCAGAAGAAAAGAATATCCATGATAATTTGAGAACATGGGCTGAATCTGACCATTGTCACGGTGAACAAAATATTTTGATAACATGGTAACTTCTGCCAGCTAAAACAATCGAATTTGAATCTTAATTTGAAAGTCATGGAATAAAATAATGATTCCAACTGTGTTTAGTCTATTTTGTTTGTAGCCAACAACTACATGTACAAAGAGAAAAGACTGATTGGCCGAGTAAATAGAGTAATATTCATTCCTTTGTTTACGGTAAGTGGAATTACTTTGATAATCATGTGGTAATTCAATTACTTTGATAACTAATTTGCTTGATGTTTTTAGGACATTTAAATTTCAACGGTCATTTGTTATTTATCTGTGTTTGCAACTGCAGAATTTGAAGCACCTATTGTGGCTTTTGGTGGGTGATAAGAACCAAGACAAAGCATCCTTTGAACTCCTCGTTGATGATCTTCTTCAGCAACCAAATTTGTAAAGATAACAAGTTCAATAATTAGACTTCCATGTTAGATTAATCTGTTGATGTGTATTAATATTGTCTTCTTGATATTCAGGCATGATTGTGGCATTTTGGTGTTAAAGTATCTTGAGAAGTGGGATGGATTTAAAAGATTTGATGGGAAAACTATGCCCCCTTATTCCTCTGTTAGTAGGCTAACCTTCAAATTAATTATATTGATGCAAAGATTATTTTAACCCATACCATTCTGATTTTTTTTTTTGCCATAGGAGGAGCTCCAACATTTCAAACAAGAATACGTCTGTGAATGGATTCTTGACCCTGAAATATCCATTGGGAGACCGTTCTTCAAAATTTTTAACCATTTGTATATAAGTAGAAGTTATAAGGCACTTTGTAGGAGTTGGTGCACATATGTTGTTTTATTTGAACTAGTGTGCTTTAACGTACAAAAAGTTGTTGTTTATATGCATTGACAATAATCCTTTTTGTAATTTTGCCTTCACAATTAATTTGAAGCACCCAAGTTATTATTAAAGTCCACAAAAATAGAATACCATGATTTAATTGTCTCAAACAGTTGAATCAAATTTTCAGACCTGTGGGTGAAATTAAATGGTGGTCATGTATAAAAAGTATAAGGTTGGTCATCACTTGAAATATCCTTGCTAATCACTTAAGATTTCTAGTGAACTTAGGAGATATGTTGTTTGTTAATTTTTTAAAAACTTATTGAAGATTGAAGCACCCGAGTTATTATTAACCTCCACAAAAATAGAATATCATGATTTAATTGTCTAAAATAGGTGAATCAAATTTTCATACCTGTGGGTGAAGTTAAATGTGGTCATGTACAAAAAGTATAAGGTAGGTCATCATTTAAAGTGTCTTTGCTAATCACCTAAGATTTCTAATGAACTTCAGAGATATGTTGTTTGTTAATTTTTTAAAATCTTAGTGAAGATTACCATAACTTTAATAAACCTTGAAGCCCACTTTTTCATCACTTTTTCAAGATTACTTAGGTAGGTACTTGAGGTATGTTTTTGCAATAAGGTTTAACCAAATAGGAAAATAATCTGCTTACGCAAACATAATTGAAAATGATAGTTATGGAAGCTTGTCAATGCAATTTCAGTGCATTTAAAGCACTCACTGATAAATTATAAAGATCAAAATAATGAAATAATACATTTTCCAAGTTCTTATTATGTGATGGATTCTGACAAATTAAGTGGTGAGTCATGAATAAAGTTTTTCACATACATCACTATAGTGAACAAAACCAGAGTAAGACTTAAAAACTATGAAACTATCCATAACTAAACATGTAATTAACAAACACAAATCCTAATACCAAAAGGTGTTTTGTAATGCCATGTTGATCATGCCTATTGATCCAAAAGTGGGTGTTGTTTGGAAATTATTTCCTGCACAAGATGAGGCATACTTTAATCAAAGTTAACATCATAATAAATTATAAGAAATAAATATAGCATATGTATATTTTACCTAAATATTTCTCCACTTCCACAAACACACTACAAAATATCTTGTTAATTACGACAATTATTTGTGATATAAAATGACGCTTATGACTGCCATATTTTGCACCTGTGACGGGTCCAGGTACCGCCATATATCCTACCGCCACAAAGTATAATGTGACGGTGTCATGCGAAGCGCCGCAACACCCGTCATTTTATGCACTAGGCAAATAATGGCAGTTCAGACCGTCGTATTTGATACGTAAAATGGCAAGGGAAACTGTCGTAATTTGATTATTTTAAAAGAATTTGATATGCAGATAATGGCAAGTGAAACTATCGTAATGTGTTTATTTAAAAAGAATTCTAATGCAAAAAAAGACACATAAAAACGTCATTATTTGCACTCTACATAAAAGAAATACAATGTTTCAAACTGTCATAATTTGAATGTAAAATTATTTTTTCAATTCATTATTTATTTAACCTTTTTTTCGTAAAATCAGAAAAAGTTTAAAAAAATATTAGATAGACAATTTTTTCAATCACATTTTCATTCATAATTGATATAAAAAAAAGTCATTTATCCAACATCATCCAAAGGTTTGCATGTTAAACACCAAACAAAAAAATTCTTTCATCACTATAATACATCCTCATGTTGCTCACACACAAAAGAAAATCCTAAATTTCAATAATTACATTCTTAGCTAGTCTTGTTTCCCTCACTTGATCTTCTTTCACCAATCACTGATGGAACACCACCTTCCAACATCCGGTACCTGAAATTAAAAAAAAAAATTATAAGTTATTTAATTTCAATATTTATTGTAATAAACTATTTTAATTTCTTAAGTAAAGTACTAAATTTTATAAATGTTCAGCAGAGTATTAAATGCTGAAAAAATGTATAAATGTGGTCTTGAGAAAAAAAAAAAAGTCTTTGTTAAAGCAATGGGGTCTTGGTAACTAGTGGTACTAACGACCAATAGGAAGCATAGACAAGTTTTAATGGCATAGCTTCAGGAACATGCCAGAATCCACCACACACAAAAAACCAGAAATACATAGAAAAAGAGAAGCATATTCAAACATTATAGCAATATACTATAACTATCATACAATGCTACTACAGTACTGTGTATGAATTTTACTTTTCAGTTTTCCTCTTTATGATATGGCAACGTTCAAGTCTCAACTTCAACTTCAAGCCTTCTTTCTCATTAAGCCAAACCTGCAAAGTATAATGGTAATACATATGGTAATAATATAGTATATATACCCACCATACACCATAAACAAATTTGTTGGATATTACTCAATGCAAGATGAATTGGGATTAGTGATACATTTAGGTACCTTGATCGCTAGATTCATTTTCTTCTCATTTACAATTTTTATCCTTTGCTTTATATACTTAAAGAGATAAGATCACAGGAAAAATGAAATATCAAATTTCTAGCTCACCTTAAATTTTGAAGGTCATACTTAGGTATCTCAAATTAAATCCTTAGATTGAAACACACATTAGGAATTAAGGTTGAAAATAAATAATATATTCCTCTATTTCAATCATTAATCTTGTTGGATTTGAATACTTCCACGGCATATATATATATATATATATATATATAGGGATGTGTTATTACGAATTCCTATATCAGAAATGAAACATAGATGATACAAGAATAAACTAAACAAAAAAATTGCTTAAAATAATAGCAAACAAAAAAGAACTCATGTACAACTTTCATATACCCATCCCATTTAAGTAAGGCAAATAAACTCTAGCTTTTTAGAGTTTTAAAATGCAAACTTTAGCATGAGTAGATTCAGTTTTGGTTCTGAAATAAAATTTTGTGAATTTAGTTTTGGGTGAGTAGAATCAACCACATACGAAAAAACTCACATTCCATATCTTGTTACTATCCTCGAAATGTCCAAAGGCAGTAGGTCCTGTAGAACAATTATGGCAAAACATGGTACAATTTTAGTGGTAAGAACCTTAGCAAAGCAAATCATAAGCCATCCACCAACACAGAAAACACCGAATACTCTCATTGCTTGCATATTCGGAAATCAACCTTTTCACACCTTGGAAACCCGAAATAAAAGTAGTTAAGAAGTTAATCCCAAACAACTATCATAATTTCTTTGAACTACCATAATTTTCACACCTTGTACTTTTGCTGATGAATATTTGTAAAAGATTGAACAGGATCAAAGGGACAAATAGATTTATGCTGGCCTAAAGAGTGCATGAAAAGTGATATAGTTTATCACCATGTTGGACAAATAGATTTAGTTAACATCACCATGATATCAGTTTATCACCTGATAAACAAAATGTTGAAACTTAGAAACCAAACGACATTCAAAATGAAGAGTAAAAATGTTTTTTCTTTTCTTTTTATCGAGAGTTGTTGCAAATCTCTAGTTTACTGGTATCTGCAAAAGATATTGTAAATATAGTTAATAAAGAGAAGAAACATAAGTATGAATCAATATCCAATACTCAAAAGCAAGTTCGACTTTTTCTATTTCTCCAAATTGCACGGGAATCACCACAATATGTTACGGTACATATTCCATTAATTAAAATTAAGAGAAAAATCCAGAACAAAAACACAATTGGCAAGAATGTCCTTGAATTCGTGAGTGGAACATTTCAAGAGTTTCCTTGTCGGTGTTGATGAAAAACATTAATATTTTCAATCTCAATCAAAAGCAAGAGAGAACACTCAAATTTAATTGTGGAAGAAACTCGTAACAGAGGGAAAGACCTCGTCCGTACCAGTAATGGCTTTGGTGGAAATGAGTAGATGCAGAACGATGCTCGTGGCGACTGCCGGTGAATACGTAGAAGAAATGGCCCGTAACTGAAGCTATAACATCCCGAACAGATATTACGGATTTAAATAATAAAATAATGAAGTAAATAATAAAACTTCATTTATTATACCTGATATTCCCAAAACGCGGAAAATTAAAAACTTTTATTACTTTCATAATAAACCAAAATAATTACAATTTATTTGAAAGCATAAAAAAAACTTCATAAAAGTTTTGATAAAATCTTCTCCCAAAACTAGTCCCACTCCGTCTCTAGGCCTCACCAGATCCACCTGCAATAACATTTGCTCCCGTATACCGTGTACACGATCATCACCAAACACAAACAGATAGGGTGAGCTAACAAATTACACACACACACACACACATATATATATATATATATATATATATATATATATATATATTGCACAATTATATATATCACACAATCACACCAATACTGTTGTAGTAAAATCGTTTGGTGGGGGACATGTACTGCCAAGCGCTGCTCGCTTCAAAACCGCTTGGAAGGTATGGTGAGTCGAACCTTGACTCACATTCAATAATTAAATTTTAGGAATTTAATATTATTTTTGCGCTTAAAAAATTGTATTTAGTTGCATATTACATTATTGGATATTCTTGAGTTTAATAATGCAACAATAATTTAATTTAGGTCCTTAAGAGTGTAAATAATGAATATTTTAATTCATTAATTATGTCCCAAAATAGGAATTTTGGAGAGAAATAGTTCTAGTACTAAATGCACCTCCAATTCTCATGTTTACACCCTTTTTTCAATTGGATTATCTAATTTTGAACAAAGACATTTCTGGAGCTAACTGCACCCCCTATTTTCAGGTTTACACCCCCTTTTGCAATTGGACTTTATATTTCTTTTTTGCACTCTATCTTTTTACTAATTTTCACTCCTAATATCATTTAAACTTCAGTCCACTAGATTGTGCCATGTGACAATCCTCCACTTACTACATTAACCAATTAAAATTTGCCATGTCCTTAATCCCACACTCACACACTCACTAAAATAACCACTCACAGTTTGCCACATCATCAATCCTCCACTAACTCAAATCATCAATCAAAACTTGCCACCTCATCACTCTCTCTCTCTCATTCATACCACCAAAACCCTAACCCTAATCTCTTTCTTCCTCTCCATCACTCTTCCGCCGCCGGCATCCTCCATGGCCGCCATGATTGCATCCGGCCACCGCTGCTCATGCCGAAATGCAGCCTTCCCGTCACACCATCATCGGAAAACATCGTCACCGTCTTTGGCAAACAAAAAAAATGTTAATTTCAAACTATTGTACAAGAATAAATATTACAAAAAATACTTTAACTTAATTCATTATTAATATACTTTTTACGTTTATTAGCAAATAATAAATAAAAAATTGAAGAAAAAATTCAACAATTTAAATTGATGTAACATTTATTAACAATTTAAATGATGAAGTACATTTCGATTCAAAAATAGTATATTTTAATTCAAAATTAGTGTGGTTTAGTTCAAAAATGGTTAAAAAAGAGTGTAATGCAGTTAAAAAACAATACAGTTCATAAAACAGTTCAGTTTATAACAATTCAAATCAGTCCATATTATAGTGCAATGCAATTTAGTTCAGTTTATTAGAAAAAGAAACAGTTTAGTTCAGTACATTTTACCCAGCCCTAATAAAATATAATTCTTTGTAAATATTTTGTTCAATTGCAGACTATAATTAACAATAAGGATTAAAAACATTAAGAAAAATGACAGATATTTATAAATGGATAAATTTTTTATAGAAACCAAGACACGACCATATTTGTACGAAGAAATTTTTAAATATTTAAAAACAAATACATAAAATATCTATCATTTCTTGTAATCACTAGTACAATTAAATTGCGGGGCAAATGCATTTCCTTCCTTCCACCATGTCAATTTTCTATTCACGTTGCATCTTTCACTTCTTTTAAAAATAAAATATAATGAACATTTCTTTTCATTTTAATTAATGTCTCTTACTATGATAACTTAATGGTACTCACTTTAGATGAAATGAAGTGTGTCAAATTGGTATGTGCAAAAAAAAAGTGTCAATTTGATCCCCTAATAAATTTAAGTGTATTAATCAAGTTCATCTCGTTAAATTCTCAGAAACAGCGTTAAGATTGTGGTGATGTGACAATGAAGAACGGATAGTGTGATTCTCTTAACATGTGTGAAAAAACTCCATCTTCTTCTTCACCTTTGGGATCCAACACGTCAAACCATCGTGACTTTTATTTCTATTCACATCCAACCTAATCTTCAACATTCCTAAATCCCCATTTTCACGCTGCCTTTTCCAAACACCATCTCCATACATCTCACACACTCCATGGCACTAAGATAACTGGATTTTCTCTATCCATTCGGTCATCAACCAATACACACTCAAAACACCCACACTTTAAAAGCTCACATCCTCTCCAACCACAATAGCCCATTCATCAACTCCACATTTTCATCTTCCATCACCATTCAAGACTACACATAAAAGCAAATTCACCCATACTTCCATCATCTTTTTCATCCAAAAATTACCCATTACAAAAGAGATATACATCTTCTTCCTCTGGGGCTCCTCATCTTTCTCCTCCATTATCATTAAAAACCTTCATACAATCCCATCTTCCCTTTACTCCTCCATTCACATAACACAGAGAGAATCTTCATGCTAACACACACATTTTCAACCTTCAACCTCCGTTCTCAACTCCTTACATCGAATACCAAATACAGAGACCCAATTCCCTCTTCCACTAAATTACTAAATCAGCACATGGACCAACCACCCCCATCTCTTTCCTTTTAATTTCCAAGAGGGAGCATCACTATGTCACATAGAAAATCCCTCATCCAATATTTATCATCAACCCCCCACGCACCATTCTTTCAAATACCCATCTCCATCAACACCCAATGTTATTCTCTAATTCGACGATCCTCTAATTGGCTTCCAACCTTCAAAATCATTAACCTAAAAATAGAAAACGTCACACACAACATGAAGGGCCAATAATCACTCAAACAGATTCGTGTTCTCTGAAGCCCACACCAATTGTGGCGGTGTTGTTCCTCTCTCCGATACGAAATGTAACACTAGCGGCACCGACGACACTATTGGCCCAAGGTACCACCGACAATCTCGATTAGGCAATGATGGCGCAGTCGCGAGCTATGGCAGAGGCCGCTTGGTCCCGTGCGAGAGAGAGAGAGGAAGAAGCAAGTCTCGCTCTTTCTAGAAAGGAAGGCTCGGTCGGCGTCGGCTTCCTGACAGCAACACCGGTGAGGACCTAAATGATTTAGGGCAAAACTAATTTTGGTTAAATAATTAGTACACGTAACACTGTATAATTGTACAATTCTATTTTTTTACACTATGTTCTTTAGGGAATGATAAGTATCCGTTCTTTAGGGAATGACAGGTATCATTGTATAATTGATATTTTATTTTTTACGAAATACCAATTTGACACACTTCACCCAAAATGAGTACCATAATTAAACCTAACCTAATATAACATATCAAATGTCATATGTTAGACCCAAGTTACTATTTGGTGACTCAAGATTATTCCAAGTTCCAATATCTTTCAGAATATCAAATATGTTTTGTTTATAAATCTTGGACAAAAGTTTAACAAAAACTTGTATCCATGATACAAATGTTAACAACTAACTTGATGTATAACAAAAGAAATATTCACACACAGGTAAACATAACTATGATAACTAAACAACAAAAACTAACTAATATGAAATCCAAAACATTCATCGTAGAAGGAAGACTCATATATAGACTTCCAGACGTGCCTGATACCGTTGCACAATCAAACTAATAAAGGAAAAAACTCAGAAAAATAAACATTGCAGGTCTACCATTTACCATATAATTTGATGCACATAAATTTGTTTGCGCTCATTTCCTATTCTTATGCCCAAAAGATTATACCGAACTTTCAAGGTCGTCAGAAAACAAAGCTCTTCCTTTAGGACGAACGCTGAGGCTGTTTCAAACCTTTGAAACACGTATAAGGAAACTATTCTTCTTCTAACAAACTCTATACTTCTAGAATAGCAACAACAACAATAAAAAAAATGGAGAAGAAGGAATGCTTGAACAGGGGTTTTAGGGAGCATACAATCAAATTTCTTGTTTGTGTTTCCATTGGATTTAAAAAGTAGTGGCTCACTGGAATTGACAAATTTCATGGGTTGATACTTGGACTTTGTCTGTCCACTTGGGTGTACAGATCTCTATTCGGTCAACCTATGATTATCAAACTCAAAATACAAGGAGCACACACGAAAAGAGATTTGACCAAATAGAGATAAGGCACCAAGTCCCATCTAATCTAAGTGAGAAAAAAATACTACATTCAAAATATTGAAAGTTGTACCCTTTTGTACTAGCACGTGGGAAGTGTGATTCAACAATAATGGAAAGAAAGTTAAATAATTATGGGATTAGCTCCGTCTTGGCTCAATCCACAACTTTCGAACAAGATAAGATAAGAACTTTATGTATTTCAGTTCTGTCAAATTGCTAGCAGTTACATGCAAAAGTGCTATTTAATTTAGATAAAAGGTAAACAATATTGGTATAGTGAACTAACTATTTTCAAATAATGGTTGTCGGATTCTGAGAAGGAAAAGCGTATAAAGTAAAAGCAATGGGAGAGTTAGCAGGTATGGAAAAGAATAATGTGTACCTCAACTACCAGTAGTCTCCACAGGAGAAAAACCCATCCTTGAAATGATGAAAACGATATTGATCTCTCATTATAAGCTCCCTTGAGGTGACCAAAGACAACAACTTTATTACCAAGTGACAATCGTTTGACACACGAAGATTCTTCATTACATGTATAGGCATCCAAGATGGTAAACTAAGCAACCCAAAAGCAAAAGCAAGCTTTTCACTATGGTACTTTTTACTCCTATGAGGAGAAGAGACAACACTAACATATCTTCCAGTATCTTCGACTTTTTTCATCATCTCCTCCAATTTTATATAAACCTCCTTTATTTGTGGATGACTGGTGTCATCTACAGTGAACACATGTACGCCGTTATCAACCTCAATCCAGCTACAACATGGACTCTTTCGAATTCCTTTCATTTTCATCAACTTTCGCATATCAGCAACATTTTCTAACTCCCCTGACTCGGCGTATATATTTGCTAGAATGACATAACCTCCAGAGTCTTCAACATTTAATTCCATCAACTTCTTCACGGCAGTTTCACCTAGTCTTGAATCATGATGGATTCAGCATGCTCCTAGTAGAGCACTCCAAACAGTGCCATTTTCCTTAAAAGGCATTCCATCTATTAAATTCTTGGCCTGGTCTAGTAACCCTGCTCGACCAAGCAGATCTACCATACAAGCAAAGTGCTCATTTGTTGGAGAAATCCCAAACACTTGAGTCATGGAATCATAATAATGTTTCCCTTCAGCTACAAGCCCCATGTGGCTGCACCCAGATAAAACAGCAACGTAGCTTATATGGTCAGGTTTGCACCCTGTACTCAACATATCCTCAAATGTTTCAATTACTTTCTTGCCTATACCATTTTGTGCAAATGCTGCCATCATGGCATTCCAGGAAATTGTTAGCAAAGGCACTCTATCTCCAAAAATATGATTTATTTCACTTGTGTATTTCATATGAGCAAGACACTACAATTTATAGGACTTACATTTGGCTTTTCATCTGCAAGCCATAATGTCTCCAATTATTATAAAAGCATAACACTAATCACCATTAACATCCAAAACATAACACATAAAACTTTTGACATTTCCTCTCCTAAAACATCACAAATGTAACCACTCATAAAGTCTGCTCAATAACTCCTAATTTAAGTTTATCCTAACAAAACTCCCCCGTAAACTTAAATACTTCTTCCATCCTTCATTCCGATTAG
>Ga0214543_1011088_pt1 | contig 12903 bp, 4 predicted proteins | sample CNSS2metaG_FD_160094 | JGI IMG/M metagenome (GOLD analysis project Ga0214543, IMG submission 160094) | Root nodule microbial communities from cowpea collected in UCLA plant growth center, Los Angeles, California, USA - CNSS2 | ecosystem: Host-associated > Plants > Roots > Nodule | place: USA...
GATTATCCACAATAAATTCAACCAAAGTACAGTCTCAATCAAATTTTACTATGCCTAATCATGTCTATTCTTTTATCTCCTCACCAAATAAAAAGCTTAATTAATCAAAGTAAAGTCTCAATTAATTATAATTAGAGTAAATACCTTAAACCAAAGTAAAGTCTCAATTATTGGTAAAAACTCATTTAATCATATGAAAGTTTCTAAATAAAATCAAAATAAAGTCTCAATTCAATTTAAAAACTATTGGACTTATATGACCAACATGCATATAGATTTAAAATCATTACTTCTTACGTGATTCAAAGATAAAAGACATAGATGAGTGAAAACCTCAACAATAATAAAAAGAACAACGAAATTAATCGATCTAACCTCAAAATTCAATTATGAAATTACAATGGAATCAACGCAAGAAGTTTAGAACTCCATGAATGCAAAATAAAGAGAGAAGAATAGAGAGAGAAAGGAAACGAAATTAGGCCACCATAAGGGTTCCAAAACTCCGATGTCTCGACCTTTTTTTTCTATTTCTCCCTTAGTCTCTTTATATAGGAATTGGACTTAGCTTTTATGTTGCTAAAACCTCTCAAATATCTTTTAAAATAAAGATAAAGATAAGTATTCAAAGATATTTGGAGAGATATAGACTATTGACAAATATAGTTGGTTAATAATTTATGATATAATTAAAAAAATTAATTATTTAAAGATATCTGATAAATTATCACCAAATAATATTTGTATTAATTTTCTAAATAACCCATTTTCAATCCTCTAGTCCAATTTTGCATAGACATCCAAAAATATCAATATTTGCAGTTAAACCCCTTTCCTTTGACCAGTTTTTGACTTTTTTACCAGATTTGACCAACTTTGACCATTTCAGTGTCCATTTAGAGGATGACATGTGGCAGCTCCTTCTCTCTCCCAAATTAGGGTTTCGTAGATGCTTGTAGTTGCTCCAACAGCGTGTGGCGCGGTGGTCGTCTTCTCCAACGACCTGGTCTGACGTGAACGCGGAGTGACGAAGGTCTGCTACCAGTTTCCACAAGGTGCATGGCTATTCCGACGTTTCTGGCTCGCGATAGTAGATCTGTGAAGATGGTTGGATGCGTTGCGTGATTGGTCAGTTTAGTGAGTAGAGGATCATGACACGTGTCATCATATGGTTGGAGAGATTTAGAAGGTGAGGATTGCCACATGGCATGATCAGGTTGAGTTTATTTTAAGTGGTAGGATGGGTGCAACTTAGTAAAATTCGGACTATAGAACAGGTTTTTGTGGTACACTTGCAATAGAAGTGTGTAAAATAAAATCAAGGGTGCATTCACTACAAGAAAAAATATTTTTAACGAAGGTTTATTTTTACATTACCTAGGGTTAAAACCTCTACTAAGTTCTTTACCCGGGGTTTTGATTTCACTCGCTAAACCATCCCTAGAGAACGTGTTAACCGAGATTTTTATGAACCCCAAGAAGCACCATTCAATAACGAAAGTTTTTTATCCTCTTATATTTAAGATATGTTTTAAAACCTCAGTTAAGTTTTGTGAATTTAAAACCCCGGTTAATTATCATGAATTTTAAAACCTTCATAAAATATCGTGAACTTTAAAACCTCCATAAAATACTATGAATTTTAGAACCTCCATAAAATAACATAGGTTTCAAAACCCCCCATAAAATACCATGGGTTTCAAAACCTCCGTAAAATACTATAGGTTTCAAAACCTTCGTAAAGTACCATAAATTTTTAAATTATTATTATTATATTTTTTTACTCATTTATCATTTATGTATTCATATATATTTTTTCAATCACAATTATTTACATTTATTCTATTTTTTTAATCTATATTTAATGAAATTATACCTAAATAGATATAAACTCATCAAATTGACATTATTTATAGATGACTAAATGTATATCAAAGTACAACAAATATACGAATTCAAATTCAAATTCAAGTATAATATTAGTCAGCAAAAACTATCATGAAGTACTGCAATGGTTCTCAAAACATTAAATGATTCAATTAACTTCCACATTATATTATATTCTTTAACTATCACATGATTTTTCTCATGTCCAGAACTTGTTGTATTAGTCGACACACTTCCTTGATCAGAAACCTACAATATAAATGTGAATCATAATTACAAATGTAAACTCTGAAAAATAAAAGAAGTTATGTAGTCTTACAAATTACCGGTGCAGGATTGAACACAGACTGATAAAATTGATCAGGTGAAGTTATGACTATTCAGATAGATGCTAACCAGACCCCATAATAATCAATTTGGGTTGTCATTGGAGAAAATATTTAAAAATAAATAAAAAGGAAAACTGGAAAAAAGAACCCACAAAGAATAGGAAAAAAAATCTAACAATTATAAAGTTGAAAGAAAATTGATATCTTATATCCAAAGTTGGATCATGAAAAGAATAGAAAAATAAAGTTAAAGAAATAAATTATATCTATCAAGTGCTTTTGGTATTTTAATGTAGTTGGTTGGGTACAAAATTTCCAAACACAACCGGTTGCTATTGGTATTTTAATGTAGTTGGTTGTGTACAAAATTTCCAAACACAACCAGTTACTTCTACTTGATACATTTTGAAATTCATTCAACCTATTAACCCAACTTAACTAAATAATTTTTGCTCGGGTAAGGTCGGTCAGGTGACCTCATGATCATTCCTAGTTGGAATGTCCTTCCCAGTTATCTCACCTCTCAGAAGGCTGTTGTTATTGGCACAGACCTATGTTTTCTAAGGTGTAAGAACAAATGAAAACCAATAAAATTTACGCATGACAAAATTTGTTGACCGCAGGCAGTGTCCAGTAATAGACCTTCATCAACTGAATATTATTTAAAATGAAAAGTGACCATCTACATTAAAGGCTTAATAAGATTTGGCTGACATTATCAGTAACAATTTAACAGTAATGGATAATGACATCAACATGAATAGAAACTGGTTCAACTCTGAAGAATATTTTAACAATGAAATTGCAACAATATAAAAAAAAATTCCTGTAAGATGAGTAATGAGTATTGTTTGCAGAAGAAGAAATGCAATGGTTCCCAAAGAAGATAACAAGCTCTAACCCATTTTAAAATTCAGGGGCAAACTAGGAGGGGGGATTTGAGTTGGGGAATTAAAAGTGTTAAACAATAAAGATAAAGATGAACATTGAGCTGAAGCCGTGTGTTTCTATAACAGCACAAGTGATTTATTTATATTGAGGAAAACAAATCAATATAATAAATAGAGAAGATTTCTTCTCCTTTGTAATTTTCCAAACAGTACCTCCCAAAAGATGGCCAGCAACATGAGGCGCAATCACAATTCCTTCTCCTTTGCCTAAAAGTGGTTAAAAATTAAAATGCCATTAAAGATGACACGACCCAAATGAGGGAATATTAATACTCGTCGAGAAGGTTATATGCAAGGTTTGGGAGACTACAAATTTCTTTCAAGTGTGGACAACTTTTTGTCTCACACCAAAAGCTTTATTTTTATGAATTGATAATGCATGCTTTAATTTCACATCACTAATTAATGTACACTTTTATATCATAACTTCTACAGCACGGACAAATATTTCACATGGTGAAAATATGTAAAGTGTTACTACAAAAAAAGTATTAACTTCTGAAAATAAGGTGTATTCACAAATAAACTAAACTTTCAAATCAAATTTCTCTAGTTAACAAAAATCTTCCATTGCTCATGCAAATAATTATAGACACTAGAGACAAGAAACATGTGAACTTGTTATCGTTCAGGCCTCTTCAATTTGCCAAATAACCATGAGTCACATAAAAATATATTTTCACTGTATAGCATGACAAACATAAAAAACTAGGTGAACATCTTCAGCATTGACCATTGATCCTTTAAAAGGCTATACTACGTGACATAAACTTTGGCCATTTAGCCCCACTAAATATTTCAACATGCGGCAAATATATCTTTTTAACTTGGCCCAAAACAAAGCGATTTTCATCTTTGACTCCGTTGTGAGAAATATCCTTAGCTTCAAGAGACCTATTGCCAAGACAAAGGGTTCCAGTTTGGAGGGAACTTTGGATTTCCTAATGGTCTTTAATTTCATGCAATAAATAAAGGTTTGAATGGGATTATGGTCCAGATACTAACCTATATTATATACAAATAGAATGGTGGGGTGGAAGAAGAGAAACAAAATACATGCCACCACTTCAATGCATGACATTGTAACAAAAGTTGAAACACCTACCTGACAGATGATGATTCTAAGAATATGTTAGCATTGTTACACTCTGGAAAGCAGAATCAATATCATCCAGTGTGAGCAGATCGAACTCCGACACTTGCTACAAAAGAGCAAAATATTTTAATATAACCATCCAGCTATGAAACACACACATTTTCCAAATTCTATCTAGTGATTAAAAAGACAAGTGAACATATAAGAACATGAGAGATCCAACATCCTACAAACTAAGAAGCACAAAAAATCTTCTTCTCAACAGCAAAACCAAACAAACCAGTGCGTAATTTCACCTTTCTTGAAAGGTACTGGTCATACATAGTGAGAAGGCCTAATCTGTAGACAAGATCAGTTGAATAAACGGGGGCAGAGAGTCCAAGCTGCTTCATGGCATATGGGAGGGCACCAAGGTGAAGTGTATCAGCATGTGAAAGCAAGACAACATCAATGGTTGATGCCACCCTACATGCCAGTCATAAAACCTCAATAAGAAATCAAAGGTAACAAAACAAACACGCCCAAAAGGCAAAAAAAAACACAAATTTCATTGTCATTCAAATACAATCCCACAAAAAAAAAAGTTTTCTCCTTTCTTATTCAAAACTCTAGTTCCCCGACAACAAACAAGGTATAAAGGAAAATAACCCGTAAAAATCAATACTATGGAGTTGAAATTCATATCATGTTAGGAAGCATAATCTTTCTAAAGTATAACTATTACAAACTCAATTAACAAAGCATATATCATATTTTAATATCATCCTTCTTCATAATCTTCTTCGTCAACAAGTGCATATACTCCACCTTCATCTATTATTCGTAGAGCATTACCAGCATTGAAAGCAAGATTCCATAGTGCCCCTGTAGCAATTTCATGAACAATTTGAAAGTGGAAATTGGTTTAGAAATTAATCAAAATTACTACTCTGAATCAACCAGTTCAATCATACACCCCATTTTGCTTGGGTCTTTTAACCCAACCGACTGATCTAGAGACCAAAAGACCAAAGAAAGAAGTATAGTTCAAAGAAAATAGAAGGAGTGTTGTCCTATAAGTCAAAGCTCTGGACAGAAAAAGAGCAATAGAATAGTTCTTTAAAATTCAAATTTTTATTTGCTAGTAATCATTACCCACTTTAATGCTTGATTCCTGAATTGAATCCATACCTATAATTCCAAACTAAAAAGTATCTTCAACAATTAAGGTAGTTTACCTTTTAAAGGTCAGTGTTACGAGACTCAGCTTCTGTCAGCTCTTGGTTGAATTGAAGAGCATGTTGTTTCTCCTTGTTGAGTGATGATTCCAAATCTTCTTTATCAGCTTTCAAGACTGATATAATATCACCTTTGGGTTTCTCTATTACTGTTACCACACAATGTATCAACATAAAGCAATTTGATAAAATCAAGAGACGAAATACCATATCAGACACTAATAGGTCTATTAATTTAGGTGAACTAAATTAATAGTCAATTTAACTGTAGTGTCAATGCATGTTTGAGTTCGAATATATTTCTGAATTTACACAATATAAGATTTTACTATCCCAAATGATATCACAAGTTATCGTGCAGACAATACAGTACTATGTTATCTACATATAATCAACTTCAACTAAAGGTATAGTAAAACAGTGCATATTACTTTGTATAAATAATAAAGGTAATCATCCTTAAACAAAACAAAATAACTATCAAAATTTATGGTGTAAAATGGTTTGGCTCGGCCAATTCAACCGCAACAAAGACATTCTATGGATTCCAACATGGATGCAAGCCTCGAGCTTTGATCAATAGAAGAACCACATGGCCTCCACTTTAGCTCACAATCCTATAAATGTAAGCTACATCACATAAATCAGACCCTATATTCAACTTGAAATCCACCTTTAGAAATTGAGGTCATGATTAACATTCAAATAGAGCACCACAACCAAAACTATAATTTTGTTCATCTCATTTCCTGTTTCTCATGAAAAAAATTTGTGGAACGGTCATTTTGTAGATCAAGAAGGAAGCAGATTTATAAAACAGTCTCCCAAGTATTTTTAAGTCGTGCCCATAATCATCATTTACAGTTTACTAAAAGGAACAAACCCATCTAATTCGCACCAAAACAACTCCCAATTCTTAAATAGTAGAAAATAAAATTGTTTTCCAAACTCCCTAGCAGGTTAAACTAATGTATAATCAAACATTGAAAACCCCATCCCCTTCTCTGAGTTCATCGCAAAAAAATCACCATGGAGTTAGATTAATTACTATAAACAAGCATTAATTGGAGAGACAAAAAAGACCTGGGTCAAATACACGACATTTTTAGATCCTAGGATCAGTTCCTGCATCTATCTGCAAACACAGAGACATCAACACCTTAGTTATAAAAAACATTTTATTCTCAAATCAAACAAAAATTAGCAATAGCAAGAAACTGATCAACATGTAACGAAATCAAACATATAAACCCTAGATTATAGACACAAGTAATAAAATCAAACAATAAATCCAAACATGCACTAGGGCAAGCCATAACCAAGAGTAGGTAACAGGTAGATGGCGAGAAGAGTGATACCTACCGAATCTAAGCCCGACCATAGTGAGAAGATGGAACTAGTTGGGTGACAATCGAAATCGAATGACGATCGGTGAGAAGGCAACGAAGATAGCTGTGGAGTGTTTTTCACTTGATGAAGATAGGCGTGCGGTGTTTTCCGCGTGATGAAGAGAGGGAGACAGTGAGAAGGAAAGCCAATGGAGGGAATCGCGTGATACGAGCTTCTATAGCAGGGAAAAATGGGGTGAGCTTTTTCAGGGGAAGGCCAGTGGAGGATATGTGCGAGATTGAAATTGCAAGAGAGAGGAAATGAGTTCACCATGTCTAGGTTGAATCTAGGGTTCCTAAATTGCTGCATCACCTCCACTCTACTGTCGACCATCAATGTTCAAGAAGAAAGGAAAAGAATACAAAAATCTGAAGAAAGAAACTAGAGCGGAGAAGCTACGGAGAAGAGAACTAAAAATATTAAAAGAAACTATATAAAAAAAATTTCTGACGGTTTAGAAAAACTAAAAAAAAGTGAAAATATTTGTAGCGGTATTTTTAATTGCTACAAAATGACAGTTAATAAAATAATTTTTTTTAGTGCCTAGACTATTTTGTAGAGGTTTAAAATTAAATCTTTGTAATTTAGCAAAGGTTTTAAAAATCTATACTACATTTTGAAGGTTTAACATTAAACCTTTTGTAATTTAAGGGAGGTTTTAAAAATCTATACTATTTTTTAGAGGTTTAAAGTTAAACCTTTGTAATTTAACGGATGTTTTGAAAACCTACACTATTTTATAGAAGTTTAACACTAAACCTTTGTAATTAGTTAAGTTAATCCATTGCTAAGTTAAGTTAATCAATTGCTAAGGTTATATTAACATTCGCTAAATAACCCCCGTTAAATGCAAATTTTTTTGTAGTGATTAGTGATTTTTCCAAAACTTGCTAATTTTAGACTTATTTAAAGGTGTTCTGTAACTTCAATCAATTTATTTTCCCACCTTGAATGAGCTTAATCTTAACTTCAACTGCATCAATAAATGTTAAAATATCCAAAAATAATTTATGCAGCTAAAAATCACTTTTTAAGACATTTTTATCACACAAGCTCAAATAGTCTAATTATTAGAACTTTCAATTAAATCACTCTTTAAGCATACAAATTCATTTAAATACCCACAATTAAACACTGAATGAGGGCAAAAATACGCACTCATCAGCGTGAAAAGCGAATGACAATGGAAGATGATGCAATGCAACACTACCCACGTTTTCGAGAGCTACAAGAGACAATAAAAATCATAAGAGAATGTAAAAAATAACAAAAAAAATAGAAAAAACAACTGAAAACCTCAACAAAATATATTACCTATTGAATTGTAATGTTGTTACAATGCTTTTAAATTCAGACTAATGCTCTAAAATTCAGACCCAATGCTTTTAAATTCAAACCCAATTATCTTACAAAACTACTCAAAAAATGCCACACAATTTCAAACTCAATGCTCTTAAATTCTTGTGACTTAGTAATCCAAATTGAAAATTAATATATATAAAACGAAAAACAAAAAAAAATGTGTTTTCAACTTACCTTGGAGGAACGACGACACGACAATGGCCGGAAAGTGGTGAAGAAGGCACTATAAAGAAATGGAGGTGTAGGAAAGCGGAGGCGACGGTGGCCGGATTAGTGGTAGCGTGGTGGTAATGAGAGAGAAGAGAGAAATGGAGGTGCAGGTTGTAGGGAGAGGGAAGAGAGAAATGGAGGTTGAAGCGGAGAAGAGAAGCGCAGAGAAGAAGAAAAGGGAAATGGGTTCGCAATTTGAACTCGTAATTAAACTTTATGGCCTCGGTTCAATTTATAACCGAGGCATAAAACACATATTGGCACCGGTCTTCTGCCACCCGAGGCCAAATATGAAACTTCTAGTGACATTTTTGAAATATTAGCCACGTTTTTGGCTTCGGGTCTTTATAACCAAGGCATATGAGCGCTTTTGGCACCGATTTTTAGATAACCGAAGCATAAAACACTTTTTTGCTTCCGGTGTTTTGTGAACCGAGACATAAAAGTTGGCTAGAATTGCAAAAAGGCCACTGCAACATTATATGCTTCGGTTCTTGGACAACCAAGGCATATAAGGCGAGTTAAAAATAGTATTCTGCATTAGTGCAAGATAATAAGGAGACCAAAATGAATCAAACCAACAAAGTATATGACCAAATCACTATTTAAATTTTTTTATTTCGTCTCTTTTATCTTTTTTTTATCATGTTTCATGTTTATATTCCTTTAAAGTCTTCTCTTTCTTCAACAAATCTTCAATTATGTAAACTTCTCTAGAAAACAATATGTTAAAATTTGCATAAAACACCTTGAAATGTTCATATAATTATAACATATATATCATTATTAACTCATCAAGTACTTTTATTATCATCAAAATTATCTTTAAACAAGTTTTATTAGGATTAGACGGTATATGTAAGACCCGTGAAAATTAATTAATCAAATAAATAATTAATTAATAAATGTGGGTAGTGGGAGCATTTATGACATTTAATATTGATTAATGTAACATGGAATAGTACTAGCTTAAATGGTTGAGAGTATTTTTTTTATGTGAAAGGACTTGGGTTCGAGTCCTATGTTTGCCATTTGTGTGTTATTTAATTTATTATTTTTTTTATAATATGATTGATCATGTTAAGTGATAATATAATCATAGAATTATATTAATTAGCATGAAACATGAATTGGTTGAATGGTTATGCATTGCTTTGACATTTGGCATGGTATGGGTTTAAACTTTGGTGAACCCAAACTAAACTTTCTTTTTGTCAAAATTTCCTTTGGTATGAAGATGAAAGGGCATAGAAACCCTAGCTGGCCAAGGAGTTCAGAGAGAATTGGTGGTTGTTCTGGTGCTCAAGGGAAAAGCGTATTGGAGGTATCATTAAGGGGGGGTGGGGACATTGGTGCTCAAGGGAAGACTCATAATTCAAAATTTAAGCAAACGAATTCCAAGTTAGGGGAGCTTTACGCGTTAATTTTTATACTAAGAATGAATTGTATGATATATGTATATGATAATTATCCATGAACCTCTGCTCTCTGTTAATTTTCGTGTTTCTGGAAAATTCCAGAAACCGCCTGGTAGGCTACTCATAGTTGTCAGGCGACGCGAGTTGACTTAACTCGATTTTTATGTTTTTTGTGTTCTGGGAGGATTCTGATCAGGGAGAAATCATGTTCTAATTGTTTATGAATGGTTAAACATCATATAACCTTGAAATCCATGTGATTGGGAGTTAATTGGATGAAAAATTCGTGAATATGATGTTAGGGTTCGAGAATTTGGGATTTTGCGTATTGGTTAAATTATGTAAGTAAAAATAAGGTAATTCTATGTATTTGGTGGTTTAACATAGGATTATTAATCATAAGTGAATGATGGAAGTGAATTGAGTGGAAAATTGATGAACTGGGAGGGTTTATTAGAGTTAGAACTCGTGAAGAGTGCGAGACCAATTCTGGAATTGCCCAGAAATGATGCACCTCCTGGTGGCTTGTGGCTTGTTGCTAGGCGATAATGGTGTCCGTGGTTTTTGTGATTGGTGCAGTGTGGTTCGAGTAGAAGGGTGCACTTGGAAGTTAAGTGGAATAGATTACGGGAAAAATATGCTAAATTGGAAATATTGTAATTAGGATGCTTTAAGATGTAATAGTAAGGCATGAGATGGGTTGAAGGTTGAAGGAATATATCTTTTGGGGTTACAATTGGAAGGTAAAGCAAAATGGATAAATTGTCTTAAGGAAACAAGGAGTATGATTGAGTTAAATGTACTGCGGGTTGAAGAGTATGGTACAATTAGGAGTTAGATTTCTAATGGAGAATGGAATAGGTAGACCTAAGGTATATAACATTCTATGAAAAGATTAAATCTTTGAGATGGTGTATTATATGGGAGAGGGCATAATGCTACTCAATAAATACTAATAAGTGTGAATAATTGGAATGGTCTATGTGATGAGGGTGAGGCAATGCAAAAGCATAAAAGGATTTATGCTAACTAGAATTATTATAGCCTATCAGTAACTAAGTTTATAGTAAGCTGGATAAATGGCAAGGTGGGAGTGGCGTGTGCAAGTGTGCCTGAACTAGAGTTAAAAACCAGTACTACACAACTACTGGTGTAGTGCATGGTGGTGGTGTAGGAATCGCCAAGCGATAGTTGTAGAGTCAATGGGCTCCTGGAACGCGTACTCCTAGCGGTGAGGGTAGTCCTGCCAGGCGATGACTACAATGTTGGTGGTTCAAAGGCACTACGCACCTGGCAGTACGTGTCACCCGCCAGGCGGTCTGGAAATGGGCAGCGCTTGGCGCCTTGTGAGCAACGCCAAGCTATTTTGTTGTAGCAGAGTTTTATCCCGGTTGCTGTGTGGTGCATGGTCTACAATGCTTTGGTGATACTTTAAAGATGGCTTGCTGATGTTCCTGGAGTTGTGGCTCGAAATGTAACCCTTGAGTTGTGGCTCGGGATAGGGGTTAAGCATGTGGCATTCCTTGAGTTGTGGCTCGGAATGGCATCCCTCGAGTTGTGGCTCGGGATGGCAGATGAACACGAGGAACTCTTGAGTTGTGGCTCGGGTTGGCGAGTGTTGCCAGTGTGAGTGTGGTGGTTGTGGCCCGCACGAATGGGTCCAAATAGATTGCCTTCCTCAGTAATTAGCTGACGAGTTTGGTAGTCTTGGGACGTTATGAACTATGTTCGTATTGGTAACTCCACTTGGCGTTACGGTGTGTGATCCGTCGCATGGTTTTCCGTATGTGCTCTATCGGTGGTGGCCGATAGGTATGGTAGCAAGACATCTTAAGGTACTCACTAAAAGATGTAGCACACGGTTAGCATGGTTATGGCCATGTAAAAGGAGGGAATTCCTTTGGTGTGATTGTGTGATATATAAATGTGCTATATATATATATATGTTTTATTCTATTAGCTCACCCTATTTGCTTGTGTGTGGCGCTAATCGTATACGTGGTATACATAAATAGATGATGTTGCAGGTGGATCTGATGAGGCATAGCACTGGAGTGGGGCTACTCTTGGGATATTTTCTCAGAGTTTTTATATTGTTTTTATGTGTTCAAATAAATTGTAATCATTGATATTACTAGATTTTTGGACAATTATATTAGTGTTTATAATTATGTGTTTTGGTTTATTGTTGAGATAATAAAAGATTTAAATTTCCCGTGATTTTGGGAAATGTCATATTAATAAATGAGCTTTATTAATTAATTATTTATTTTATTATTTAAATTCGTAATATCCGATCGGATGTTACATTATAGATCTTAACAATTTAAGTTTTCTTGTTAGAGATCATTTAGAGTTGATGTCATTGGTTAGGGAGAAATGTGTTATAATAAATTTCAAAGTACCACAAGCAAATATTTCTATATTTCTTACTCAAGATTTTTTATATTTATAACATATCCATATTAATTACTATTAAACTCATCAGGCTAATTACTAAATACAAAAAAAAAATAAAAGATTTATATAATAACACCGATAATATATATATATATATATATATATATATATATATATATATAATGAAAAAAAGAAGAAAATAGTGTGACTAAATAATACATTGACTTACTTGAAAAAAAGCAACTCACCTTCAAGCCTTGCATCAGTTGCGGTTAGCAACTCACCACCAAATTGCTACTAACCCCAACTTTACCATTTGCAGCGACATCTTTCTCAATAGGCCTCCTCCCACAGGCCACCACAAGAACCATCGCACCATAGCTAAACACATCAGTTTTCTCAGTTGCTCTACTAGTAAGCACATACTCCAGGGTAAGGTACCCCATTGTTTCGGCAACCACAGTGGCATCAGAAGACTTATCATGTTGTGTTTTTGATATCGCTGTCGTTAGGTGATCAAATTACCACTACTTTAGCAACTTCAGTATTGCTAGTTTGTAGTGAACAAAATAGTTAGGGTTAAGATAACCCTGAGTCGTCTCACAACGAATACGGAATTGATCTCAAATATTTGATTCTTAAAAA
>Ga0214543_1011093_pt1 | contig 12895 bp, 10 predicted proteins | sample CNSS2metaG_FD_160094 | JGI IMG/M metagenome (GOLD analysis project Ga0214543, IMG submission 160094) | Root nodule microbial communities from cowpea collected in UCLA plant growth center, Los Angeles, California, USA - CNSS2 | ecosystem: Host-associated > Plants > Roots > Nodule | place: USA...
AAAAAAAAAACGAAACGGCTTTTGTATTCCGTTTCAGCCAAAAAGAAAAATAAAAATTAACCAAACGGCTTGTGTATTCCATTTCAGCTTACCCTGAAACGGATTTCACAATCCGTTTTATGTAATTGGTTCGGTGAAAAATTAGTCATTTTTGGGAAACGGAATACGAAATCCGTTTCGTAAAAAAGTGAAACGGATTACGTAATCCGTTTCAAAAAAAATTTAAATTTTTTTGAAACGGATTACAGAATCCGTTTCACTTTTTTTACGAAACGGAATTCGTATTCCGTTTTCCATAAATTTTAACTTTTTTCGCGAAACAGCTTACGTAATCCGTTTCGTAAAGGTTTGAAACGAATTGTGGAAGTTTTTTATATTTTCTGAAACGGAATACGAAGTTGGAGGTGCAGAAAAGTTGGTGAGTGAAATGTTGTGTGCACCATGAGCGTGAGTGAGTGAGAAATATGTAAAATCGTGAGTGTGTTGTGCTTGAATTAGGTGAGTGAAATGAGTGATGAGTGATTTAGGAAGGTGAATGAATACAGAGTGAAAATGGTGAGTGAAGTGAAGTAAGAGGATGGAGTGTGGGTCCCACTACTTTGAGTGTGAGGAGAAAATGGTCAATTTTGGAGGTACAGGAGAATCTTTTGGGGTGCAGAGAGAACCCCCTTTCTTAAATTATCAATTCATTTTTTTTCGTATTTTACCATCATATTTGGGCCTCAATATGATTATTTAAAACAATAATAAAATCCGTTTATCTGTTTAAATGATAAAACAAATAATATTGATTTTAATTAATTTTTTACGGTGAAGTCACTTGTATATTGGTACAACATGAAAATTTTTATTATATTAAGATTATTTTTTAATATTTATTATACTAATAACATATCTTAAGACTTTATATACACCAGTGATGGATTTGTTTTAAATAGTGATGCATTTGGTCTACAACAATTTATTTTCTTTTTGAATATGTATAAACTATTTTTCTCTTTTGTCGGTAGTCCTACAAAAAGCTTCTAACAATTCACCCATTCCATCAATTTATTTTAACAACATAATTATTAAGCCTCTCTATTTATATACTATTAGCTTTAGAATAAATTATGGTATAACGAATGTATTTACAATACACTTAAAATTTTAAGTGCTCAATTAAAATAGGAAGTAATCTTCCCACTTTTTTTCTCTTCCATGGCACCGATCTGTCCACATTAAAATTAGAGAGAGCAGCCAACAACTTAGAGAAAAATGGTAACGTTTCTTCTCTCTTACATGTTCATTTGATTTATACAAATTTTAACAGGGTAATAAAAAGTGTTACCATTTTTGTTTAAGAAATTGTTGTTACCAATTTTTGAAAAACATAGTTTCGACTCTTTTTTTTTTTTTAAATTGTTTTCATGGTATATCACCGTTCTGTTAATATTTAACTTATCCATGAAATGAAAAAAAAATGACAAAATGTGTGGACAAAAAACTAAATTATAACATTTAAATAATAACAATAATAATAATTGAGTAGGAAAATCTAGAGTTAAATCTATTCTAAATTATGCTAATAATTATTCCCCTTATGCTATCATGATTATGGGCCTCAAAGATGCATCACAGGAAAATCATTCTATGATTCTCGAGCATAACCATTCAATTAACTGTGCTACTCAACTGTATGCTGATAGTTGTCCAATCTTACATTAAAAAATCCCATGACAAGAAAAATTTTAGTTTCAAGGGGGCACAAAGAAATACATGTAGTGCAGAAATTCCACATCTGTATAGTGAGTGCAGTTGGTGTAGAGGATTCAATCAATTGTTTGTTGGCGAAGTTGCATTAAAATTTACATTTCACCACATTCTGCAATGACACAAGCTAATTTTGGCCGGTTATTGGGTCCAGTTGCCACATTCTCAATCTTCCTCACAACCAAAAGGCCATCTCCAAGCACTCTCTGCGCAAAGGGAAGACAGGTCGTAAATGCACAACATATCAAAAGTTTGGGAGAAGGAAGATGCTAGTAACATTTCCAATAGACAAGAGTGCATATGAATTTTTGAGGCAGGTTAAATTTCTTTTTAGACAATAACTGAGAAATGAGCAAGGAATGCAGTCCTCTCCTCAAAGAGAAACGTATCACTTTTTCCCATCACATTTGGCATAGTAAGCAATTAGCAATATGTGCATGCCGAAAAACCTTCACATTTTGACTTGCGTAACTTAAATTTGAAAGTTGATTTGGTTTGTTCAGCTTTCAGGCTTAAGGTATTAGTCTAAGTTTAGAGATATGATAAAATCTTGCAATCTTTGTTACCCAAGTATCTGGCATCTCAATTTGAAGGCATGGAGACATAAAACTTGAGGAGCAATTATATTCAGATTCTGGTGGCTGTTTGAAGAATAATTAATATAAGCAACAAAAGATGCGAGAAGTATACCCCAAAAACGACATGCTTGTTGTCAAGCCAGTCGCATTTTGCGCATGTTATAAAAAACTGCAAGAAAGGGAAAATTTATCAGTAGAAATACAACATCACCAATTTAACGTTGCCACTGAGAAAAGGAAAGGAAAAGGGGGTGACCATTGGAAAGTTACCTGACAACCATTGGTATTTGGTCCACTATTTGCCTGCAGATTATAGAAACTGGACTTAATCCTTTTTTACATTATAACAAGTGAAAGCATAGCATTATTTAGCATACATATCGAATCAATTGATACCACAATTGGTTGAAGTTAGCCCAGAAAAATCAATATGATTCTAAAGTGTTCAGGAAGTAGAACAATTGTAAGTTAGTCTGATACGAAATATAATGTAAATTTGCTTATATAAGGGCTGTCAATTAGTGCTCCAGTTAAGGAGCTATTTTCACGAATTGATAACCATTGTATGATTTCACAGTGTGCAGGATGCAAAAGCTTTGTAGATTAACCTGTTAGGAACTGTCGTGTAGATTTGTGTAAATACTGTCAAATAGTGCTTCCAGTTACGAAGCTATTTAAGGAATTGATAAACATTGTAATCATTACAGTACAGAAGGCACAAACAAATACATACCATCGACAGAAGACCAGGGCCAGTGTGTTTGGCAATAAAGTTTTCATCATCAAGCTTAAGTCCATAGATTGAAACACATCCACTACCATCACCCTGCCAAGGAAGAATTTATTATAGTAAGGATTTTCTATAAAACTAGGATTAGTTCTATTTTTGCTCCTAACAACATTTATCCAAGCCATACAAATCTAATAAATTAAATGTGGGGCAGAACTGCATGCAGGTAAATTCAAAGATAGATCAATTAATGCATACACATGAACAGCAGTACTAACTAATAAAAAAAATAGCAATGCTAAACAAATTGAATTTAAACCCAAGCATGTCCAGAAGTGTTTGATTAGGTTTGGAAATTGGATTATTGGTATTTTGGTGGTGGATACCATGATTTAACATCATTTGTCTTCAAGAAATTGATCAGGTTTAAGAAAAAGATAAGGAGCTATACAATACAGGAATGAAACTTTAGTATGAGGAGTATTAGCGGAAAGAAAGGACCACAAGTGAGATTAATGTGGTGGATGTAAAAAAAGGATTAGAGACAATATCTTATCTTTAAAACTAATGGTTGCATGGAAGACTATCATTATCATAGTGCTTATGCACCTCAAGTGAGATTTCTTCTGAAAGAAAAGGTTTGGGCCGGTGGTGGTTCACTGCATTTTATAAGATAAAAAAGAATCTTATAGGCAAGAATCAAAATGGACATATTGGTAGTGAAACAAGGAAAACTGATAGTTGATGGTGGTTTTGGTTGTGAGGAGATAAACAAGGACGACAATTTCTTCTTATGAAGCTTGTTTTAAGAAGTGGGAGTAACATCTAATTGTAATTCTAATTATCTACAAAAGGGAACTTTGAGGTTGTAAATTGTATTTTTTTGTAGGATTCCAAATAAAAAGACCTTACAAGGATTACAAGAAAACTCTAGAAGAAAGCCTTACTACACACTACATTGGCTTTTGGTCCTTGAAGTTTGCAACAACTTCATAGCACAACTCGATTTTCATGCAAGTACTTTTTGTCTCAAAAGTTCTTGCTTTTTTTGTTCTGCCTCTGCTCTGGAGTGTTGCTCACCCTTTCATTTATAACTTACTCAAATTATTAATGTCTTAAATTTTGGATTATTTTTTATTTTGAATATTTTTGTGTGTAGTATAAATTTTTAAGGGACTGTATTTAAAATCTTCAAAATAGCAGTCATCCCACTAACCCACTACAGCAGTTTCACAGTGAACCTCTTCACACAGCTATAAGGGATTCATCACTAGTAAGATAGTTTCCAAAAAAATGTTGGGCAAGAAACATGGAGTTTATAACTAAGTTAAGCATCATGTCATATGCGTACAATAAGATCAAACCATGCATATGCATCACCTTATTTTATTTTCATGAATGTCGACATAAACACCTCAGCTATTGCATAGTACATATTTAACAGACAAAGTCAAATAAACCAGACCAGAACAGTACCTTAACAAAATCACCAGCTTGAATCATAAAATCCTTAATCACTCTATGAAATTGACAACCCTTGTAACCAACCGGAAGTCCAGCTTTTCTGCCAATAAAATCAGATCATGAGAAGTATTATTTAACTTAAACCCCAAAAATGCAAACAATCTGGTCGTTTGAATGAGTTTCGGGATAGATTTGGGTTGACTCCAGCCTTCCATATTCACAGAATTGTACTTCTATGAGTACAATAATGATTTCAACTACCCCCTTTCCCAATAAATAGATGTATGCAGCCTTATCCCATCAAGTGGAGAGACCATTTCCAAAATTCAAAACGTCTGGTCACAAGATAACAACCTTATTGCACCGAGACAACATTTGACTTAATACTATCATTATGAATTCAACATTATGACAATCATGAACACAAAGACTGAAAACCAAGAAAGCAACACTAAACATCCTAGCACTGATCCTCATCCAACTTTCAGACTTTGAAAGCAGGAAACAACAATAAAGTGTTGCCAACTAGGATTAAGGCTAAGAATCTTACATTGAAATTCACTCGTTTAAACTACCAGAGTATACTACGGTGATGATAATGATGTTGTGGGCATCGCAAAAAAATGCACAGTAATAGATTGAAATCGTAATAACTATCTTGAGTCTAAATGAAAAATTATAAAAAACAAAATATCCCAGTGAAACATTGGGGAATATTATTGGGATGATTTTAGCATCCATCTCCTTCTTTCCCCATAAGTGGATAGACCATTTCCAGAATATAAAACTATGACCTTCAGGTGACAAGATAACAACCTTACCTTATCACCCCATACCAACATTTGACTTAGAAATACCATCATTATGGCAATCATGAAAACAAAGTCTGAAAGCCAAGAAAGCAACACCATTATTCTAGCAGTGATCCTCATTCAACTTTTAGACTTTGAAAGCAGGAAATGACAAGAAAGTGTTGCCATCTAGGATTAAGGTATGGATCTTATATTCCAATTCAGTAGCATAAACTATCAAAGTATACTACAGGGATGATAATGATGCCATGGACACCTAAAAAAAATGCACAGTAATAGATCAAAACCTTCATAACTATCTTGAATCCAAAATGAAAAATTATAAGAACAAAAACAAAGAGAGACGGAAGACCACAATAGATTGTTGGATAGACTGGAGAAGACTGTTTCACTACCTGTACTCCCCAGTGCAGAACTGCCTGCCAAATAACAAAAACCAAATTCATCAATTGATCTGGAGATGATTGTGTCAACAGACAGAATCTGAATGCAACACAAACATCCACAAAAAAAGTCCAAAACATAATTAAGGAGTGAAAACAAAATGAAATGGTTTCACTCCCTTGTTAGGGTCTATATAAGCACGTGTAGTTACAGACGAAACATCAAAACTTGAAATATTTTCGGGAACCAAAAACGTACTTAAAACCATTTTTTTTTTGTTTTCTCCAATTCGTGGAAATTCGTTCACAACCTTAACAGCAAGGTTAACTAACAAGCAAGGCTCAAAGCCAAGTGTCAGAAAATAGTTATCAGCATAGCCCTCAGTGGTTGCAGCAGAAGTACTCAAAGTCAAGGCACAGATAAATAGTTATCAGCATATAACCTCGGGAGGAATTAAAAACCAACAAAATTTTTATAAGGACCAAAGTCAAAACCTGAGATATTTTCTCGCACATAAACATATTAAAACTTCCTTTTTCTAATTCGGGAAAGTTCATTCACAGCATGATAGCAGAAGCCAATGTTCAAATGAAGAAGTCTGAGCATAAAGCACAGTGGTTGCACCACATCTATTCTAAATAAGTAACAATAGAGGCTTTACAAAAATCGAACGGAGAAACGAACCTGAAATTCTCGGCGGTTTTGGGCGCAATGTCGGCGAAGAGTTCCATCTTGATTCGACCAGCGGGTATGTTGCCGATGGTGACATCGAAGAAGACGATTGGGTTCTTAGGGTTTGGAGGACGCACGTGCCACTCCACACCCGCGCTTGTGTTCGTGGTCGCGTTCCCTACAACCGTAGCAGCCATTTTCACTTCAGACAACTACTGCGTAACGATTCCAAGAGCTTCACGCTCGCTTTTTAAATTGAAGTGAAGAGAGTGTGGAATAAAAACCAAATGGAAAATAATAATAATAATTTATATAAAAAAATAAAAGTATACTTTTTCTTTTACATTTTATATTTTAACATTTATCCTTATTTATTATTTTAAAAATTAATTATTTTATAAATAATTTATCTTTAATCATTATTTTAAGCACGCAGCGCTAGCCACTTGACCAAAAGTCAATGTTCACACTTTGATACTTAATCCCTCGGTCCCACCACGATTCCGCGACTCTGCAACTCTAACTCTAATTCCCCCGCTCTTCGGGAAATCAAGGGGACTTACCACACGCTGCCCCATTTCCGTCCTCGGCAGGAATCGAGCACGCGGCCTTGCTCTGATACCAAAGGATGAGCACGCAGCGCTAGCCACTTCATTATTTTAAATATATCTTCTATCTACTAACAATTATTTTAAAAATTAATCATATACTATTTATTAATCTTAATTTAAATTAAAGTACAAATGTAACACCCTATTTAATTTATAAGCGAAATTAAATGTAGCATCGTATAAATATAACATACAAGCGCAGTCCGAGTGTTCGAAACTCAACCTCTTACAACTCATGGCACACCACGATGCCCAAGAGAAAATTGGATAAAGAGTTAACTAAAAGTATATAAATCTAAAACCATCAATTACGCGGGTCGCAGCCCTAGATAAACTCATATGAAAATATAAACTAGTCCAAACCACATGGACTATACAGCAAAATTACCACCTTCCTGTTGTCAACGGGTGTTCCTCGACTCTGCTCACACCAACAAAGATGATCATCGCAAAAGAGAGTACACACAGCAGAACACACAACAACAAAAGTAGGGTAAGCTAGAGCATAAAATCATTTCATCAATGGAGTCAGATACATTTTCACAGTCCATCATACATACATCACACAAGCATATTACGACCTTCCAAACAATACACTACGACTCGACTCGACTCATCCGGATATATATATAACTTGGTCGGATTCAGCGGATGCTTGCACTTGTGGTGGATACCTCTGCTCACCCCCGAGCTATGTGTTACAAGTATTATAATGAATCAATATTCCCTCACCACAAGGTTAGCCCTTAATGAATTTCGGGCCTCCTGCTACTCTCACCACAAGAGTCAGTCCGCTCTAGGTGAGACTAATTGACCCCTTAGAGTGTCAGGATGCAACCTTACCTAGTTATACAGATGGGGCACCACCATGGACACCCACTACCAAGGGCTATGGGATTACGTCCCGACCACTGAAGCGTAACCCCAGAGGTCTCACCTAGAGACCCCAAGGAATTACACGCTGACACAGACCAACATTCATAAATCAACAATATGAGAATATTAAATCATATTTACAATTTCATACCAACCCCAGGAATTAATTCCTCATACGCATCACATTTTGAATCTATACCACTGATCATCACCACCCCATGAGTCTAGGGCCTCATCTCATATCAATACCATGTTACTTTAGTTCCAACCCACTCATTCATTTTACATGCCAAATTCCCACAATACCCATCATTCACCATTTATGAATCATGTCACGCATATATAGCAATCCATTAGGCATATATCCATACATATGTACATGTATCTCATCATAGCAATCATACCCAAACAATTCCAATCATCCGAGAGTAAACACACAACCAAACACAACACTGTCTCGCCCAACCCCTCGCTCAGGCTGAAGGGTCTCGCTCAAGCGAGACATTCTCGCTCAGGCGAGTCCCCTTTGCCTAGGCGAGGGCTCGAAAAGAACATCAAGAAGCAACGCGGGATCTCGCTTAGGCGAGACCCCTCTCGCCTAGGCGAGATGTTCGCTCGCTCAAAATTTTGAGCGGGTCGCCTGGGTGAATCCCTGTTTGTCTCGCATAGACGAGACTGGCTCGCTTGGGCGAGATTAATAGGTCTCGCCACTGTTCCACCTGCAGCAGTCATGTTTTTCAAACCAACCAAACATACGAAGTATTCTCACGCATCAAAACGAAGGATCAATCCATACAATCAACAACCAACTCAAACACAGGCCAAAACAACTCGAAACTAGAAACCCTAACTTCCTGTACTTGGAAACAGAGGTCGACAGAAACCTTGACGGCACGGCAGCGAGTACCGCAGCTTTAGGAATGGACTGGAGAGCTGAAAACAGCGGAGAAACAGAACCAAGGGTGGATTAATACGAAGCCCTAACTGGAATAATGCCAAGGAGTAGGAACTGGGTTTGAGTTAGCTCGAAGTGGACCTTAGGGCAAACCCTAGCAGAGCGTTCTGTGAGGGGAAAGGGAGGGTGACGGCTGCTAAGTCTTCTGCAAGAATGAAAAGTGAGAGTTAAGGTAACATGAAAAATGGTTTTATCAATTGGGCCAACCTTAGGCCCAAACACAAGAGGGCAACCCTTAACTTTAGGGCAGAAATGGCCAGTCAAACTTTAATGGGCCTTAGAACAAACATGCATGCGTGTGTGTATGCAATTTTAAATATGCATAATTTTATATTAATATAATAATATTAAGTTAATATGTAAAATAAAATTATATTTATTAAAAATAAAGTGAAATATATAAGAAAATATAAAAAAATAATTGTTGATATATAGAGAAAAAATTTATAAAAATAACAGTAAATTTTAAAAAATTTAATAAATAATTATATTTTAAAAGATAAATTTGATAATGTGAACACAGCAAGGAAATCCTCTTTATATATTACTAGCGAACACACAGGCGCTATGTGTATTCGCATTTTTTAATTTTCAAAAAATTTAAGATCAATAACAAATATATAATTTTTAAAATAGTGTTAAATATAAAATTAAAAAAAATAAGATATGTAAAAAGAAAATTTAAATAATGATTTAAGACAAAAGAGATTTTAGAAAAATGATTAAAAGTAAATTATTTATAAAATAATAAATTTTTAAAATAACTAAAGATAAAACGGATATTATGAAATGTGGACACAAAAAGAAGAATTCCCTTTACTTGTTAAGAAGAAGATTATAAATTCTTTTAAAAATTAAAAAATACGACGTATATATCGTTATAGATTCTTTTAAAAATTTAAAAATACGACGTATGTATTCGCTAATAATAATAATAATAATATTAAAAATTTCGGTAAAAATTATTAAGTGTTAACGGTTTAATTTTTCTGTTTATTTTTAAATATAATTACTTGTTCGTCGATTCTCTCATTAAAAAAAGTTGTAAGAATAATGAAATTTGGCTAAATTACGGTTTTAATCATTTTATTTATTTATAAAATTCAACTTCATACCTCTACTTTTTAAATGCCTAATTCCATAATTTTTTTTTAATTTCAAAAGTACTATTTTAGTTTAAATCAATTGGACATCTTAAAAAAAAAAAGATTGGGAGGGTAAAAAAATTGACTTAATTAGAAAATAAACTGATACTAACTTCTGGACTTTCTGTGACACACATCTTTATACATCATTTAAAATTTGGAAACTATAATACTTAAAAATTATTATTGTAATAAACATAAAACTTAATTACACATTTTACAGTTAAACTTCTCTTTCCCTCACCAACGGCACTTCCTCACTTTCACCCACATTTTCGCAATCATAATTTCACCAATATTAACACAATTCTACATATATGTTGATGGTGATTCTGTACTTCAAAATGACGACGAAAGAGTAGCGCAAGACAGAAAAATCACTGGTGGAGGAGACAATGTCTTCAATATTCCTAATCGAGTAAGTTTCGGTTTGTTTCTTTTAGAGTCTCTTCGTTGATTATGGAAAAAATGTGAAATGTTGATTTCATTGTTTATTCATCTCTTTAAGTTTCAACCTTTGTTGATGAATCTTACAACGGTATCTCCACAACCATTCACAGCTTGAGCTTATGATGTGTTGTTCTGTGGGACATCGAAGCCCTTTATGACATATGCAGGCACTCTCTTAATCTTAATAGACCGATGATGAACGCTACGTTAAGCTCATTAAACATAAAAGAAATATGTAGTTTTTAAGATTAACCTAGATCATAATCATAAGGAACATGAATCATTATTCCAATTTTGATTCAACAATTTTAAAACTTACTGTTTGCATATCTGTTCAAGAACTACACCCTGAAACAATCCTTCAACCATTTTATGGTTTGTGAATAGATTGAGGTCCTTAATTCTATACTATAGCAAAACACTGATGTTTCAGAATATTCATTGCAATATGAAAAGTTAAGACAATTATCACCTTTGTTGGACAAGTTTGTGATTTTTGTCAAACATCTTAAGACAATTATCTTCCATTGTCAAGACAAATCCTTTATGCAGCAGGTGGCATAAACTCAACAGGTTTGTCTTCATGCCAGGCACATATACAAGCTCTGCCATTGTTTCTTTGCCATCTTTATCTCTAAGAAAAACTCTGCCAAAGCCTTCTGCAGTGAGACTGCTATCACCTACACGACAAACTCTTCTCTATGATAAATTATCCAAACTAATGAACCATCCCCCCTTTGCTGTGATATGAATAGAACAGCCAAGATCTAAGTAAAAGGAAGTTTTATTTGAGGATTTAATGCATGTGGTTGACATGAGCATCACAACTTTAGAATCTGATTCTTCATCTTGGGCCAAATTTGGACGATTCATGGGCTTGTTCTTGTCACCTTCTCCTTCTCAACACTCTATTGCTACTGACCAAGTTTTTGACAGTTATGACATCTCACTTCTCTCTTGTCAAATTTCTCTCCTTACTATTGTTGGAGTTGTTCTCTTGCTCTTATGGTTGATAATTTTTCTTTCCTTTAAAAGAATAACGAGTTTCACTAGATTTATGATATTGATGTTTCTGGTTAACACTTGATTTGTTTCCCTTCTAGGACCCTTTGCCTTTTCCCTTGTAATTTGATCGTGCTTGAAGTTCCAGTTCTTGAGTGGATGTTCCCTCATTGATTCTCATCTCATATTCCTCAAGGAAGTGTTGTAGTTCTTCAATCTTCACAGTATTTAAGTCCTTTGACTCCTCAAATGCAACAACTATATATGATCAAATTATGGTGACAAAGCCGTCAATATTTTGTCTACCACTTGTAGATATGAAATCTGCTCCTTGCAGTCCCTCATAGCTTTGACCAGTTCTTGAACCTAGCAGTTGATTTTGCCTTCTTAATGTATGCAGCTTAACCTTGTTTTTTTTTTTTTTCTCTATCACCATATGTTTTCATCAAAATCTCCCATGCTTTCTCTGAGGTAGACACCTTGGAAATCTTTTTGAACATCTTTGAATTGACACATTAGTAAATGAGAAACCATGCCTTACTATCAAGTTTTTGTTGCTGTTTGAAAAATAGTTCCTCAGTTGCATTCCTACTAAGCTCTGCAAAACTAGTTGGCACACCAACTCTAAGACAATCTTGGAAGCAAAACACCACCAACATTTTAACTCTCCAATTATCAAATAATTTCTCATCGAAAACAGGTAGAGATCCTACAACAAAATTGCTTGAGTCAGCCATATTGCACCTTAATCCTTCTTCAACTTTCTTTACACTGCTGTTACCTCGAAAGATTCTTCTACACATGTTCTTGACTTTCATGAATTCCACTCAACCACCACACTCTCAAATATAAAGGTGAGAAAACAATGAAGAATCACTTATAAGTCACAACTCACAGAAAGATTCGTACAAAACGGATTTATCTTGGCTGCTTTTTCTCAATTATCAAATGCACTGGTTTAAGCTTTTAATATCAAGTTATCAATCACTCATGAAAAAAAAAATGAATTATATATTTAATAGATTGTGAGTATTACAATTACTTAAAAACAATATGCCCAGCGTTGTTTGTATACAATCTTGTATTAAATTTAAAACTTTGAATTATGCGTAACAGCTTTTACTATTATGCAATACTTTGAAGAAGCTAAGAGGCAAGAAATATCAAGACAAATGGAAATGTTATTGTCAACCTTTTCTTTATGATCTCCTTCTATTGCTTGTAAAATGTAGGTTCCTTCTAGTTTTGGAGATACAATGATTTTATCAGTCTTAGATTCAAATTTTGCACCTTATTACTGCTTGTTAAGTTCTATAACACAAGTGCTACCTTAGAAAGATTTTTCGGACATATCATTTATATTTTCTTAATAGTTGTTTTAATTATACAGTTGTTGTTTTAACATTTCTTAATGTTTTAATATATATATATATATATATATATATATATATATATATATATATC
>Ga0214543_1011096_pt1 | contig 12891 bp, 7 predicted proteins | sample CNSS2metaG_FD_160094 | JGI IMG/M metagenome (GOLD analysis project Ga0214543, IMG submission 160094) | Root nodule microbial communities from cowpea collected in UCLA plant growth center, Los Angeles, California, USA - CNSS2 | ecosystem: Host-associated > Plants > Roots > Nodule | place: USA...
GACGTCTGGGTTTGTGGGGTGGGAGTGGGTGGGGGGAATGGGATGGTGGACAAGGGTGGGAAAGGTGGAGGTGAAGTTGTGAGGGGGGATGTGGGTTGTAGGGAGGTAGTGAGGGTTGTAGGGTGGGATATGGGTAGTGTGTAGGGTGGTGGGCATGTTATATGGAGCCTGAGTGGTGGGGAGGGTGGCGACAAGGGTGGGGGCCGCGGCGTGTCCTGGGAGGGTGGAAGGGAAGTGGGTGGGATGGGCTGAGAGGATGGAAGTTTGTTGGGTGGTTGTGAAGATGTGCAGGGTGGAATTGTACTCACTCTCCTCTTCCGTAGGCTAGAAAACCAGGGATTTTGCAGCTTCAGATGTTTCCTTGCCCTTTCCCTTTTGAGTGGGATCGGCCTCGATCTTTCGCCTGAGGCGAGAGTTTTCCTGTCGTAGTGCTTCCATCTCATCGGCGTTGTGCTTCTTTAGATCAGCCAGCTCCTGCTGCATCTTGGCTTGACTGTCCAGGATGGCGGCCAGATCTGGATTGATGTTAGCGGTTCCTGAGGGGCCAGCGTCAACTTGCTTGTTGACTCCTGCTTTGCTACGGGTTGAAACAATCTTCGGAGAAAACAGGTAGTAAAGTGTTATCTCGTGCCCCACGGCGGGCGCCAATTGTTCTTGCAGAGAACAATAAGATCAGTTAGCCACAAGTATCACCTTACCCATATAGTCCGCTGTCTCCTTGGTTGGCCTCTTCCCATTTGGCATATATCCGCCTGGACCCAGGAGGGGTTACCTGCAGAAGGGACTCCGAAGCTTAAGTCAGCCAAATCTCTCAGAAAGTCAAATTAGGTGATTAATGAAGTAATAAATGCGTACCCTTAATTTGTGGGGTCCATGTATATTTATAGATTATTAATTATGTTTGCCCATTCCATGGGCTGGGCCCTAGTTTGGGCCATAGGTGGGCCTAGGCCTTGGCCCAGGCCCTTAGTCTCGACTGTTGGGGGCTTACTGGATATTAGGGGGGCTTTGATTTCATTGAGTATCTTAAGGTGGTCGGCGTAAACCGATTACTCCCTTTGGCGGCTTGTGCTGCTATTGCTTATACGCTGTCCTAGGCGGGTTATTCCTTTTCGCGTCTTAGGTTACCGGTTCAGGCCGGTTAGGCTTAGGTCAGCCTAGGCCGGTTACTTGAACGATTTTGCGTGTAGATATGGTGATTGTTTATTATTATTACTTGGTTAAATTGGTTTGGTGTGGTACATATTTTAAATTTGAATACTTGTTTTCCTTTTATATTTTTTTAAAAATATTTTTAAATTTTATCAACTAGGTTTCATTAATGTTTGTAGTTTGCAAATTTAATAAATGTTTTGGTTCTCATAAAATTTTATTTGGTATTCTAATCTAAAATGTAAACAATTATAATTTATTTTAAAGTATTTGATATCAAAGAAACAACCATCTTCTTAATATTGAATATTTGATAATATTATGTTTCCTCTACCATAATTTTTTATTATTTTATAAAAATTAATTAAAATTAATATTGAAGTAGTAAGAAAACGAGTATGGGTAAGGGTACGAGATTATACCCAGTGGGGATGGGGATGGGACAAAAGTTTGATACCCATTGGGTTTGGGTGTGGGGCTAAGGATGAATTTTTTCTATGGGGATGGGTATGGGATAGCAAAACCCGTCCCCGCCCCACCCCGTTGCCATCCCTAGCAGTGGGACTTGATCGCTAGGCAATAGCTCCAATTCTAGGGAGCTATTGGTACGTTTGGCGCCTGGCGATGAGGTTTGTCCCGCCAAACGATACATGCAGAGACAGCGACTTTAGAGGCTCTTGGCGCTTGGCGGTAGATGTGTTTTGCTAGGCGGTCTGAAAGTGAATTTCGCCTCGTGGCTCTAGAATAATGTCAGGCGATAAGGCAGGGGCAATAATTTGTATGCTTTGGACATGCATGGTCTACAAGGCTTTTAGTGATACCTTAAAGATCGACTTGCTGGAGTGTTCCTTAAGTTGTGGCTCGGAATAGTATCCTTTGAGTTATGGCTCGGGATAAAGGGTAAACATGTAGCATTCCTTAAGTTGTGGCTTGTACGAATGAGTCTAGATAGATTGTCCTCTTCGACGTTGGTTGGCGAGTTTGGTGGTCTTTGGACATTACGAATTATGGTTCATATTGGTAACTCCACCTGGCGTTACGGAGCGTGGTCCGTAGCAGGTTTGATGCACGTGTTCTACAAGTTGTGGCTTGTAGGTGTGCAACAAAGGGGATCTTAAGGTATTCACCTAAAGACGTAGAACATGGATAACATGGTGGAGGCCATGTGGTATGGAATCAAAGGATAGAGTTCCTTTGATGTGTGTGTACATATATTTGAATTATATATTTATATTTATATGTTATCTCACTACATCCACTTGTGTTTGGCGATGATCGTGTAATGCATTACACGGGAGCAGATGATGTTGCAGGTGGTTCTGGTGAGGCATAACATCGGAGAGAGGCTAGCTGGGAACCGCTTTTCATGGAGTTTATGTTTTTTATGGATTTTAGTTATAATTTATGGTTTTGAATAATTTTGTAAGCCTTTATATTACCAGACTTGGATATTGTAATCGAGCTTTATAAATTGTGGATTTTAGATTATTATCGAGGTAATAAATGTTTTAAATTTCTCATGTTTTTAGGAAATGAGGTTTTGATTTTAAATTCCTACTTTATTTTATTAAAATTCATAATATTCGACTAGGATGTTACACTAATCATCTTTATCGAAGGTTAAAGAAAGCATTCAATGGACATCAAGAGAATAACGAAGCACCAATTCTATTGATTGGCCTTCAAATTCATGAAAACGTTAATAAAGTACATCATTTATTTGGGAAAACATCAAAGAAGTCATCTATATCAAGCACTTGGTCAAAGTTAGAGGTTAAGCATTGCATAGATGTGATGCATGTAGAGAAGAATGTGTGTGATAGCTTGATTGGTACACTACTTAACATTTAAGGAAAGACAAAAGATTGAGTAAATGCTCGATTGAATTTGGTTGAAATGAAAATCTGAGAAGACTTGGCACCAAGAGAAGTTGGTTAGCATACTTATTGGCACCTCCCATCCACCCTCCCCCCTTTCTCCCCCTCGCATATTACACTATGTCTAAACAAGAGAAGATAAGTTTTTTTCTTTTTCCTTAAGAGTGTCAAGGTACCTCAAGGATACTCTTCAAATACCAAGAGTTTATTGTCGATGTAGGACTTAAAGTTTGTTGGCCTAAAGTCTCACAATTGCCACATCTTATTGCAATAATTGTTATTAGTGGTCATTAGTGGAATTTTACCCAAAAATGTTAGACAAACTATAACTCGTTTGTGTTCATTTTTCTCTTCAATTTATAGCAAAGTCATTGATCTTGTAAAGTTAGATGAACTTCAAGGCAAGATTGTTATCATCTTTTGTCAGCTGAAGATGTTATTCCCTCCATCATTTCTTAACATCATGATACATTTACTTGTTCATTTGGTAAGAGAAATCAAGTTATGTGGACCAGTATACCAAAGATGGATGTATTCCATTGTGATAGAGGACTATCCCTAGATTCCATACAAGAAGAACTTGAAGATGAACCCTTACAATTCAAAGGACCTATGACAAAAGCAAGGAGCAAGAGCTTGGAAAATCAAATTTATTCAAGGCTCTTAATGCTACAAGTAACTACAAGTGGAAATTCAATGGAAATGAAGATCATGGCTTGGAGCACTTTTGAAGGATAGTTATTAAGAAATTAGTTTATATTTTTGGACTTTGGTTTTCTTTTAAAAATTAGTATGTTTCTATGTTTTTGGACTTTGGGCTTTCTTTTATAAATTAGTTTATGTTTTTATGATTTGGGCTTGGGCCTTCTTTTAGGGTTCTCAGGTTTTCTTAAACTTATGTGCCTATAAATAGAGGTACCAAAAACTAATGTAGACACTTTTAGTCATATACTGAATTTGATTTCATTAACGAGAGGATTCTCTTTGTTCTTGGCTTAGGCATCTGGTTCTTATCAAAGATTAACATCTTTCTGGCGAATCTTCACTTGACTTGTCAATCTGTTAGATTGTGACGTCATCCATCTTTGTCTTATTTTGCAATGTTCTCTGGTTTATTCGCGTCGTGCCTCTTGAGGATTCAAATCCAGAAACAATCGTACTCTTTCCTGGATAAGATCGTATCACATTGAACGTTATATGAACATTTTGAAAAGGTTCAATGATTGAAAGGAATATTGTTGAAGAAATTATCGAGTTTTGTTCAGATTATGACAAAAGCAAATTTGATAGGTGTTCCTCGCAGATCATGGTTGAACAAGTGTTCGATATCTGAGGTATGAATGTGGTCAGTAAAGATCATGAAGAACTGTTGCAAGCACATATATACATATTGAACAACACATATAAGGTGATCCCTTACTTATTTGTACACAAAGCCATTGTGAAGGAGAACAATCCAAGTCAATCAGAGAAATGGTAGTTGATGGAGCATAACAAAACATTCGTGCCTTGGTTCAAATCTAAGGTTTTGAAAGATTTTCAATCTTTTGAGACTTTGATGTGGCTAGCAAATGGGTTGAATTTTGATGTGTATGTTGTATAGGTTACGAAATTAATAGTTTCACATTTTATACAAAGTCTTTGGATGATAAAAGCATAATACAAAATAGTGGGGTAAGTCTTGAAGTTGAGTCACTATAATTTTCCACATCTAAAGATCAAAATCCTGTATTTGGATCAATGACATGCTTTGGTATAATATAAGAGATATGGGAGGTTGATTATACCATGTTTACTATTCCAGCGTTCAAATGTAAGTGGGTTCATAACAATAGTGGTGTCAAAATGGATGAATCAGGAATGACTCTTGTTTATTTTCAGATTGTTAGATATCGAGATGAGCCATTTATCATGGCACAACAAGCATCTCAAGTCTTTTACATAAAAGATTTTGCATTTGAACATTGATATATCACTCTTCACGGCAAAAAATAAATTGATGTGAATGAAGAGAATCTCAATAATCTTAATATTGTTGACACCCACCCATTTAAAACAACAATAATTTTTTATGAAAACCCTATGGTTGATGATATACATGTAATTTGGGAAAATCACGATGAGGAAATATACATATGACAAATCCATAACTCTATGTACAAATTTCAAATTATTGTACAAATTTACGTGTTTTGTTAAATAATCTTTTATATGTTATTTTATATATTTGTTATTAATGTTTTTTTTATTTTAACAGATATGAGGTTGAACATCATAATCATCAAGGGATGAAGGACCCATAAGGAGACCTACCAGAGGAGCCACTAGAGGTTGAGACAATTGTTAATGAGACGAGCTAGTGCTAAGAGGACACCTGTCGTTATTGACGTCAACACTGGTATGGCTTCAAGTCCTTATGCGGACATCTTCAAAAGCTATTTAGGAGTATTGGAACGAGGCAAAATGCATCCTTACTCCATCTTTTGAGCATATGTCTAAAATTTATCGAAACATGGTATGACATCATTTATTAGTAAATAAGCTTAATGTTATTGAATTTATAGTTTGATTTTATTGACAATTTCTTAAACACTATTGATTTGCATTTTCTATGTTGTAGATGACTTTTGATATTTCAAATGTGGCTACCCTTAGAAATAAATGACTATCATCCATCGTCGAGAAATTTCATGGATTTAAGATAAAATTAACACCTAGGTATGTCTTTGGAGCTAAAAAGAATGAAAATCCTTGTGTTAAATACAAGGCAACTAATGAAGAGACTTGGCATTAGTTGGTGCATCAAAGGGATGGTAGGTTTATTTATTTCAAATCATCAATTTCTCTATTGATAATTGTATATTGGTTGAACTAATTCATAAAAGGAATGTTATATGTTACACGAAAAGAAGACAAAAGCCTAAGGGATAAGTAATCAAAATAAAAGCCCACACTTATTGTCTCGTGATGGGTATAAAAAATTTGAAGAGATGATAATGAAAAAAAAGGAAAAATTTAGGCCCTTACCTTCTGAGAGTCAATTTCCAAAGCCTCCCTCACCACCATCCATCATGAAAAGTGAAAGTTAGCCCATCTACAATCACCGGGCTCCTACATTTTTAACATCGAACAAGATATCTCTCAAAAAATTTTAAGATTTAAATAGTCGTATATAAGTTTTATATAAGATAAAATTTTCTTTAACTTTTTTTTGTTATATTGCAGGACTCCTTGGTTGAGCAAAGCTCCCAAGGAGCTTTCACTCCAAAAGGTCATCATGACATTCTTACTACTACAATTGGACGAACTAAGCACCCTAGACGTGTGTATGTTGCTGGATCAGGAGTTAGCATTCGCCAATATTTTGGTGGCTACTCTTGTCAATCTTCATGCACACACATTGTTGAGTATCAAGAAAGATTGACCCAACAAACCACTAAGAAGGTGAGAGTGAACCTCTATGATAAAGTCACTAAGAAAGTGACTGAAAGGGTTATGTGTCAATTCTAGCATCAGTTCCATAGTTATGCCATTCGTCCATAATTATCTCATCCACCAGAAAAATTAGTGTCTCCCACGTGTAAAATTAACAATCATTGTCCATAAGTTATGAATTGAATCATTGTTATTTACTAAAATAACTGAATAATATTAATAAAACATTGACTCTAAAAAGTAGAAGCAGAAATGGAGTTGTTCAGCTCAACCCATACCAAAGGATGACATGGTCAACACTCATCAAACAAACAACAAAGGTAGAAAGACAAAAAGATCGAAGCAACACCCATCAACGTTCCATGAACCCATGCATACTCTCCAAAGCCCCATCCAACCAACAACAAATAAGAAAGAGAAAAAGAACAAGATATAGCTTTCCCTACCTGATTTCGCAAGCTCTCCAAAGAGTCTCTCAACCTCTACCTCTACTCTCATTGTTTTCTCTCGATTCGTCTTGTCGCTTTTCTCTCCTTTCTCACACTTAAAGACCTAAAGTGTTTTCTCTCCTCTCCTAAAACCTTAGCCTTAAATCTTATCTGTAATTCCTTTCAATTGATATCTTTTAAGAATTAAAACATGTTTTACCACCAAAGGAGAGAGAAAAATATTTCAATCTCAATGTACCCAATTTGCTTGCCAGGTTCAAACCTATACACTTGCACACACTAGCACATAGCCTAACCACTAAACCACATGCTTTCTCATATTAATATGCACATTATATATTTATAAACACTCGTTTTTCACCTTCCATAATTAATATAATATTAACAATTAAAATAAATAAAACAATACCCTAAATTTCTCAAATAATTATTCCATATTTCATAATTCAATAAAATAATTAAATTAGAATAAATCCACAATCTTAAACAAGTCATTAATTTTTTTCATGTGTTTCTCTTTATTTTAATTTTTTGTTTTTTCCAGGTCTTACATTGGTTGCCATAAGAAGTTTGTCCTTAGTTCTCTATCTCCTTCACATGTATTAAAGGACCAAGAAAAAACCCATTTAGAAAAAGAAAAGAAAAAAAATAGAGAGAAAGTCATCTTATTGTTCTAAGACATGAGCTTAGAAAGAAAGTTCGCAGTAAAAAGAAAAGTAAGGGTTAAGTTGTCTGACATAAACCCTCTACACAAATAACCTTTTTTGTTGTCACTAAACCTTGTGTTGAGAAAGAAAGCTCCTTCAAGATTATATTGAAACAAAATAAGACAAACATTGCAACTAATAAAAATGTTCCTACCTACAAAGACCTTTATCATTCATTAGATATAAGGTGTATGAAAATTAGGAGCCTAATATTGTTTAATTATCGTCTTGAGGAGATTTCTCTTCTCGAGATGTTTGTAAATAACACTTACTTTGTTGTTTAGTGTTTATTGCAATATGATCTTTGATTCTAGAAGAAGTAACAACATGAACTACAATAAATGGTGGTTGTCATAAAGAATCATGTAGATATGAGGACAACTCCTTTTTAAGAGGGAGGAGATGATGGCATGGTCAGGCATATGTCATCATCTTTCTCAAGACCTAAAGCTTGGATCAAGAGCTTATAAGAGTTTTTGGCTCCATTGGGCCTCTAACAACCTTATTGGGCCAAGATAATCTCTAAAGAGGTCCAACTCTAATAAGTAATAAAATGTATAGATTAAATTTTTTGAGCCTTGTAGTTGGGTCAAGTAGATTAGATTTCTTTGGTCCTTATATTTGGGCCTAATACAATAGGATTTCATTTGGGTCATGAATTTGGGCTTTACTTTGTAGGATTTGAGCTTGTGGTTAAGTATGGGTCATGAGAGATTATCACCTAAGGTTTCAATTGGGCTTCAATTGAACTTCAATTGGCCCAATAAAGAAATCCTAGGTTAGTCATCCCCAACAATGAAACACCAAATCAATAAAAAAGAGAAAAGGGTAAGAGATTGTCACAAAAATGCAAGTTCAAAATATGAAACTGAAGAATGATCACTGAGATCCACAAATCAAAGAACAAAACAAAATATGGGAAACCTAATTTCAAGAAAAAGCCACTGGTCACAATAAAAGTAAGATTAAAAGGGTTTAGCCAGAAAATAACTGAGAAAAAAATGAGAAATCGAAAAACTAGAGTTTGAGAGGTACCAAATTTATATACATTAATAGGATTGGAGTGTGAAAAGTGGATCCCAAGTAGAAAGTGAGCCTAAGCCTCACTAGAGTAAGGGTTTAGGATAAGGGATTCCAATTTGGGTTGCTGGCGAGCTTCAACGGTGTTGAAGTATGAAAGGATCAAAGGAGAGTCGATTCTGGTGAGGTACAAGTGCGGTGACGCACGATGAGGTCCAGATGTGGCGTTGGTGTGGAGCTTCAAGTAGGGTCGAAAAAGGTCCATGTGTATTGGAAATGAGGTATGCGATGGTGGCGATGTTGGTAAGGTGAGGTGCAATGGCAGTGAGTTGTTATGCATCAACGACAGTAAGATATGCGAGGAGTGAGTACGGTGGGAGAAATTGGTGAATATTAAGGTTTAAAAGAAGCACAGTGAATAAGAACACAAGTTAGGGTATCTGTTAATGGGAGGACAGAATGGGTGTTGGAAAAATGAATTGGGATAATGTCGGGAGAAATTTTAGGAAGGAGGGAAAAAATTAAATAAAAAAGCTATGAAAATTTTAGAACTGTCGACTCATGAAAAATAAAATTATAAGTTTGGACAAATTTTAAATAATAGAAAAAATAATTATATTTTATGAAATTATAAAATGACATTTATAAATTTCATAATTTTCACTTATACTATGACATTTAATAATATAACAATTAAAAATGTCATATGTTGCGTGTAAGATATGACGGTTTTATAAACATCGTATTATAATGCAAAAAAGACCTTTTCAAATAAACGTTGTATAAAAAATGCCATAATATACACAATATTTTTTAAAAATTGAGTAGTAACATTTTATTATGTATTTTTACTTGACCAATAAAAAATCTCATAACTAAATTTTGTCTTAATTTAAATATTTTTAAATGAGTTTTTACTATCAAAATCAAACACGATATCAAGAATTTGGATAAGAAAAAAAATACTGATATGTAGAATCTTAGTTAATTTATTAAATTATATATTATTTTGTGTTGATTGATTTGATTTTTATTTTAATATTTAATTTGAAAAAAAATAAAACAATGTATTTTTATAAAGATAATTTTAGTTTTAGAGATTTATTTGTATTTTTGTTTTGAAGTTCTCTATATATGATTTCGAGATTATATTTTAATTGATAGTAAAATCAAAAAAGGATACTCAATTTAAAAATACTAACCTTCCTAAGTAAAATAAAAATTTTAATACAATATTAATTCATAATACTCAGATTTACTAATCAACTAAAACTTAATGAAGTCGAAAGAAAAATAAGTTTAATTACATTTTTTTACTCTTTATTTTCATAAAAAAAAGTTAAATTGATTTTTTATTTTTTTATTATAATTTGATTTCGATTGTTTGAAAAATTGATGGAACAACTTAATTTTGAAAAAAAAAAAGGAAAAAAGAAAAACTAATTAAACTGAAAAATAGTGATATAAACCCTTGCTTTCCATATCGGCTTTCTTAGTCGACTAGCACCATGTCTATCTCCACAGTCCTCTTCTCTCGCCGGAACCCTGTCCTCTTCCTCAAAACCCCTTACAGACTCATTACATCCCAAGCCCAAGCCCAAGCCCAAGCTCAGCCCAGCATAAAGCCCCTCCACGTCCTCTTCACTGAAGCAGTGGGCCATTCCCAGAAAACCACCACCTCCGACACCGACGAAGAACAAACCGAATCATCAGAAACCGCAACCGAACTCAAGAAAAATCTGAAGCAGTTGGAGCAAGACATTAAGACCCTCAAAGAGAAAACACCAGGGATTCCAAAAAGGACGAGCTTGTTCGCTGCGTTTACGAATAAAAAACCTCCCTCGAAACCAAAGGACTCAGTGGTTGTCAAAGAGCTTTCCCCCGACATGAAGATGTTTGCGCAGCACTTGTTCGAGAAGGGGTATTTTAAAGACGCCAATTTCTCACAGTCGAAGAAAAAATTTGATCTTGATTGGTTTACCAGTTTCTTCGCCGTAGGGTACATCAAGTTTGCGGCCCAGAGATTCGCCAGAGATAACCAGGAAATTGCCAAGTAAGATCAAACGAAGCCATTACAACTTTTGTTTCTAATCATAATTATTATTATCGTATAATGTTCCACTCTCTGATGATGACTGAATATATGGGGTTTTTTCAAACTCGGGTTTTGTCTTCAAACTGGTTTTTCTTATTGTTATGATTTGGATTTGGTTCTAATTAGTAGAGGGAGGATATTTTTGCGTTATTTTCATCATATGATGTATGTGAACTCCAACATTCATGGTTTGATGTGTTAGTTTGGTGCCGGTGGTTTTAGTTCCAGATTTTTATTTTTTATTTTTTTGTGTTGTCTCTTTGTTAGTTCTTAAATTGCAAATAAAATTAAAAATAGAGTCTCTGAAAGTGTAAATCACTCTCAAATCAGTCCAAAATTAAAAAGGCATGAGACTACAGCCATAATGTATTAGCTAAGCAACTAACAATTTCAAGAACTGAAGTAACCATTTACTACCAGAAAATGCTTTTAACTATCAAATGTTTAGCTAATATTATATTGTGATGGAAAAATGCTGATCAATCTTATTTGAGGATTGAGTTTGTTTTTCATATTTATAGGATGATTTGATGCGTTATGGAAGAAAATCCTTAGAATTTGTTAGTGTCCATTAAGCTGACTTGCATTGCTTAGGAAATTATCAAACTTCTGATTTCACATGTTTTGCATTGTTTTTGCAATGTTGCAAAATTTTGTATAATACCTACATTTGTTTCAAAAGGAATTGGCAGAACGGTAAATTTTGATTTTATTCTTTTTCCTTGGTGTTTATAATTCATAGCTTTCCCCAAATGACTTATATTTAACATGGAATTGGATTGACAGATGGTTATCAGGAAGTGCCTTGAAGCAAGTGGCTACGTTTGGTTGCTCTGACACCAATAAGAGTGCTGTCTTTCCTGCTAAAAGACTGCGGAAGTTTTTTGAGGTCCCAGAAAACACTGTAAGGTTTATGGCATGCATGAAAGGCATAGCATGTAGGTGTTTATGGCATTGTTCATGAATCAGAATTTTAGTTTCACGTTGACAATCATAATAAAAGTCTGCTTATAGGTTAGTATAGGTCACCAAAGTGAACTTCAACTTTGATTAAAGAACAGCATCAGAAATAGTTAAGAAATTGCATCAAACGGTTTGTTTCAGTAAGTTGCTTGATTGAAACCTTAAGTTTTGTTCAGAAGTATGTTAGGGAACTTGTTGAAATAAGCTGAAAACATCTTACGGAAAGATTATAAGCTAGTTTTGTAAGGTCTCACAAATGTTTATACAGATGCTTATGTTATAAGATGAGTACAAATGTTTATATATACCTGAAGTTTTACCCTGTATTTATATGAATCTGTTTAGCTATGTTATATATGTTTTCTTTTGGCATCAGGTTTGCTGTAAATGCACCCTGCAACAAACATGCAAGTTTATGAATCAAAGTGTATGGAATGTTAACACAAATAGTTTGGAATTAGTGACAGTTATGAAGGTTATCACTTCATATGGTTTAGAGTCAGTTCACCCCCAGCTGGTAGTGCCTGAAGTAGTAAAGAAATCAGTAAGTCAATTGCTGAAGGAGATTGTGAAGCTGAGTCCAACCACCTGAGAATGCTTCTGATTTTGACCACTTTTTCTCTTATGTGGGAAATTGAGCCACATTTTTTGGAGAAATTGATCACATGAGGTGAAACTTTTGAACATAATCTTCAGACCTTGTAGACCATTTTTGGAGATTACACTTCTTGCTACTCAAAGCTTCCAAAATGATACTCCATTTCTGGTGAGTGACAACTATTTCATTGGATAAAGTGCTTGCTTGAAATAGGCACAAATGTATGGGCTGGAATATGGTGTTACTTTCAAAAGTTATAAGTTTTGGTTTGGGATAGAGTGAAGCTTTATTAGAAAAAATATTAAAAGAAAAGAATTATTGAATTCTTTGGTTCATCTTAATTTAAAAGAATAGTGATATATTTTTTTCAATTTCTTGATTCTGTTTTTTAAAAATTCAATTGATTTAAATATATTTATCAAAATATGCACACTCAATGAACTGCAACGAAAATCGGTTGTTCATATTGGAAGGGTATCTAGTAGGGACTTTACATTATAGATCAGCATATCAGAAAAAAAAAAAAAAAAAAACAAATTTAAAAAAATAAAAAAATAAAAAAACAAAAAAATAAAAATTTAAAATAATTATTTAT
>Ga0214543_1011099_pt1 | contig 12887 bp, 8 predicted proteins | sample CNSS2metaG_FD_160094 | JGI IMG/M metagenome (GOLD analysis project Ga0214543, IMG submission 160094) | Root nodule microbial communities from cowpea collected in UCLA plant growth center, Los Angeles, California, USA - CNSS2 | ecosystem: Host-associated > Plants > Roots > Nodule | place: USA...
TGTTGATATTTGAAAAGTTTTCTTAGTTCTCTAAGATATTTTTCATCTTATCATACCTTAATTATACATTTGATTTCCTTTGTGCGATTTCTTTTGATAGTCTCTCAAATTATTTCTAAAACACACATTTGTTAGTTTTTTAATATTTTTATTTATTGATTTTATTTTCATCATGTAGAATAATATTTTGATATATTCTATCTAATTATTTTTTATTTTATAACTCATTATTAATCATACTATAATTTTTTCACTTTAAATTATGTTTTAAGTGGTTAAAATTTTATATATATATATTGATATTTAGGAATAGTATATGATAATTCACTACAAGAAAAACATGAAATAGTGACTGATTTAGTCAGTAACCCATATCAGTCACTATTTTTCGTCATTGGTGGTAGTAGTTGATTTATTATCTGAATCGATAATTAAATTAGTGACCGATTCAATGATCGAATCGGTACTTGATTTGTGACCAATTTAATTACTAATTTATTTGTAATTTAATGACAAATTTTTTGGTCACTAATGATATTTCTATTTAATTTAAGCACTTCAAACATAATTTTTTTAATAATTAGTTCTCTAAGGTATTTTTCATCTTATCATACCTTAATTATACATTTGATTTCCTTTGTGCGATTTCTTTCAATAATCTCTCAAATTATTTCTAAAACACACATGTGTTAGTTTTTTAATATTTTTATTTATTGTTTATTTTCATCAATAGAATAATATTTCGATATATTCTATCTAATTATTTGTTATTTTATAACTCATTATTAATCATACTGTAATTTTTTCACTTTAATTGTATAAATAACTTTTATTTACTACAATATAAAAATTTAATGTAATTGCTATGAATATTTTTTTGTCACTATCTAACATATATTGAAGTTCAAAAGATACAAAATCTATGTCAAAATTTTATTATTATGTTTATTATTTGTTCTTTGTGTCATTTTGATGTATTATAACTTTTATTAGTGTATAAAAAAGAGATTCATTAAAATTTTAAAAATTGAAGTAAACAAACATTTAAAATATATTTTAATTTGAATATTTGTTTTTCTTTTATATTTTTTTGAAATATTTTTTAATTTTATCAACTAATTTCATCAATGTTGTACTTTTGCAAATTTAATAAATGTTTTGGTTCTCATGAAATTTTATTTGGTATTCTAATATAAAATGTTGACAATTATAATATATTTCAAAATATTTGATATGGAAGAAACAATCATCCTCCTTGTTCCTGCAGAGAACAAATAAGATGGGTTAGGCACGAGCGTCACCTTACCATGTAGTCCGCTATCTCCTTAGTTGGCCTCTTCCCAGTCGATACATGTCAGCTTGAACCCAGGAGGGGTTACCTGCAGAAGAGTCTCCGAAGCTCAAGTAAGTCAAAGCTCTCAGAGAGTCAAATCAGTGATTAATGAATGCGTACCTTTAAATGATGGGGTCCACGTGTATTTATAGAGCATTAATGACGTTTGACCATTTCATAGGCTGGGCCTTGACTTGGGCTTTAGTTTGGGCCATGAGTGGGCCTGGGCCCTAACCCAGGCCCTTGAGACCTATTGAACGCGGGGGCTTCGATTTTCGCTAAGTTTATTGGAGTACTCGGCCTGGGATTTAACCTTACCAGATATGCTCGAGTAGTCGGTCCAGACCGACTACTTGCCTAGATGGCTTATGTTGGTGATATGAGGTGCAGGTTGTCCTCTTAGATATTTAGTTTAGGTTAAAACCAGCACAAGTTAGGCTAACTCCGCCTAGCCTGGGTACTTGGCGGTCTCAATGTGCACATTGTTTACTTGGTCGAGTTCGGCTAGGTACGGTACACTCCTAATATTGAATATTTGATAATATTATGTTTTTTTACCGTAATTTTTTTTTCTTTTATAAAAATTAATATTAAAGTAGTTAGAACAAGGTACGGGTATGAGTACGAGATTATACCCGTTACCCGGTGGGGATGGGGATGGGACAAAAGTTTGATACCCGTTGGGTTTGGGTATGGGGATGGGGATGAATTTTTTATGCGGGGATGGGTATGGGATAGCGAAACCCGTCCCCACCCCGCCCCGTTGCCATCCTAGTGCCAAGGCCCCTAAAGCAGTCAAGCTCCTTCATTCTGCACTCACTTGCCAAAATCAGTGCTCTCACTCTTAGCTTTCCTCTCCACAGAAACTCTGCTAGGGCTCAGTACCACCATAGTCAAGCTAGTTCGAACTCATTCCTTCTTCACGTAAGTTATCCCTCATCTCGTACTTCCATTTTTTTCTAGCATTGTTGTCTTGGTTCCAGCAAGGGTCCCTCTTGGTAACCTTGTTTCCCTCTGTTCTACCGTTTTTTTTCCAGCTTAGTAAGTTGTTCCCAAAGCTGTGGTGCTCACTGTTTGGGTATACGAGTCTTTTGGCTAGCTCTTTCCAGGTAAGAGAAGTTAGGATTTTTTTATGCTTTTATAAATAATGTGCTTGTTTTGGTTCTGTTGGGTGCTCTTGATGATTTGATGTATTTTTAATGGTGTGAAAATAATTTGTGTACTGTTTCTGGATGGATTTTTTGGCTTTGCATGCGTGAGAGCAGGTGAGATCTTATATGCTCGCCTAAGTGAGTTGTTTTTCGCCCAAACGAGAAGCTCTCGCCTAAGTGAGAATGGCAATAACTTGCCCCCTTTGGTTTTAAGTGCTCGCCTGAGCGAAGGCCTCTCGCTTGGGCGAGAACTCAAAGTGCTCTCTGTTTTCAATCTCGCTTAAGCGAAAGCTTTTCGCTTGAGCGAGAGACCCCTGTCGCCTGAGCGAGAGCTCCTTAGCTTGAGCAAGATTGACAACAGAGTTGTTTAAATACTTGTATGCTCCCATGATTGATTTGTTTACCCTTTTAAAGCATGAAAATATGATGTCAACGTTTTATGCAACGTGTTTGTGTTTTCTTTAGTTTTTGTTGTTTGGGATTTTGTGTTCTTACATGTTGAAACCAGTGAAAATCTATCAGTTTAGCTTAAGTGAGAGATTTTAGCTTAAGCGAGATCAGTCTAGCTTAAGCGAGAATTTCTAGCATAAGCAAGACCAGTCTAGCTTAAGCGAGACCAGTCTAGGTTAAGCGAGATCAGTCCAGCTTAAGCGAGAATTGCTACAAAATTTTAATTCCTTACTTTAACTTGAACTTGTGGATTGATTCAATTACTTTTAAAAGCATGAATTGGGCGAATGGGTGTGAGTAGAATGGTTTGTGGTCTGTAATTGATAAGTTTAACATGACATTGGCATGTGGCATGTATGAGATGGTTGGTAATTAAAGTGGCATGGTGTTGGTATGAAATACACTTCTATATTCATGCATTGGGAAGGATGAGTTGGTATGGATTCAACATGGAATATGAATGAGGATTGGTTATAAAGGTTGGCATGAGATTTATATGCATGATAAATATTACTTGATTGATTGAATATGATTGGTATGTGGTTAGGGCATAATTCCATGAGCCTCTAGGTGAGACCTCATGGTGGTGCCTTAGTTGGTCGGGACGTAATTCCATGACCCTGTTAGTGGGAGTTCATGGTGGTGCCTCATCTATATAATTTAGTAAGGATTCAAGGTAAGGTTGCATCCTAACGCTCTAAGGAGTCAGTTAGTCTCACATAGAGCGGATTGACTCTTGTGGTGAGAGTAGCAGGAGACCTGAAACTCATTAATAACCTTGTGTAGGGGGATTGAGACATTGTAACACTTAGCTCGGGGGTGAGCAGCTCGGAGGTGAGCATGAAAATCCATCACAAGCGCAAGCATCCGCTGAATCCGACTAGATTATATGTATCTGGATGAGTCGAGTCTGAGTCTTAGTGTATTGGTTGTAAGTCATAACATGATTGGTTGACATATATGTGATGGTCTGTGAAATAGAATGTATTTGTATGATAAACTGTTTTATACTCTAGCTTACCATTTTACTTGTTTGGTTGCTTTGTATGTGGTCCTTTTCCTTTTGCGATGATCATCAATTTATTGATGTGAGCAGATGCGAGAGGTACTCAAGGTCAACAGGGAAGGGATGATTCCACTACGTAGCCCACCTAGGATAGATTATACTACTTTGAGTTTTATTATAGGGCTGTGACACATGTATTTGATTGTCCTTTAAACTTCAATTTGAGTACTGTTGAACTTTGTATTTTGTTTGTATCTGGTATCGTGGTGTGCCTTGTTTTCTTCTAGCAAAAATTTTGGATATTGTACGGAGTAGTGTTATACTCCGGGATTTGTCTCTTATATTCTATCTGTGTGGCATTTCATTTAAATTAACGTATTTATTTAAATGGGGTGTTACACCCCCAAGATTTAAAAAAAATAGATTGATTTTTATTTATTTTTATAAAATATAATATTTAATATTAATAAATAATAAAATAAAAAATTAAACATAATAAAAAATAATAAAATTTATTGAGATATTTTTTTTCTCTCATTTTAAGTTTTTCACATATTGTATTAATTTATTACGTTGCATCTCTTCTTTCGTTTTTTGTTTTGAAAAAGAAATAGAAAGTTAGACATAAATTCATTTTCCTCACTCTTAGTTCTCACTCGCTCTCTCCTAAGATAAAAATGTGACTCTCTTCTTTCTCTTGGTAGGAAAAAAATAATTTGATATTTAGTTTTTTTTTATCTTATGATGAGTTTTTTGTATATTTATTTTTTTATGAATATAAAAAAAATTATGTATTATATTTTTTTATAACAATTTCTTAAATATGACTTGATTATCATATTTTTTTTGAGTAATTATGTCTTAATTTTTGATTAGATTTTGATAAATTATTTTTTAGTCTTAATTTTTTTAATAGGTATATTGATGAAAAATAAAATAATAGATTCATTTTGTTAAAGTTATAGAAGGGAAGATACCCGTTGAAGATGAAAACCATACAAATTTACTTCTTCACTTATCTTCAAGCATGATACTAAGAATTCAATTGTTGAATTAGAGAACTATTTCTTAAGATTCAAAGAATTATAAGTGTGAAGTTTCATATTAATTCTTTTGAATTATAGGCAGAATGTTTCATATTAATTCTTTAGAACTTATTATAAGTGTACTGGACTAGAGGAGTGATTCGGTTGAGGAGTGATTCGGTTGCAGACCGAGAGGACAAGTGGATTTTGGTATCGGGTCGGTGAGGCACCGAGGGAGAATATTAACCGAATTAAGTTTCGTGTTTGGTGTTGTTTTGGCTAAAGAGATGGGTATCACTAGGCTGTTAGTCAAAAGTGATTCCGCATTAGTAGCAGGTTAGGTGACCGAAGAATTCCAAGCTCGTGATCCACAGTTAGCTAAGTATTTAGAAGTAGTCCAATCTGTTGCGAAAAATTTTGTTCTCTTTGAATTTGTGCATGTTCCGAGGGAACAAAATTGCCGAGCTGATTTGTTATCCAAGTTGGCTAGTTATTCGAAACCAGAACAACATAAGTCGGTGATAAGAGAAACGTTGGTAGCTCCTCGGGTAGATATACGGGAGAAGCATCGGGTTTTGGAGATTTTGATGACTGAAGAATCTTGGATGACACCTTTAAAAAGCTATCTTGCAGACAACAAATTACCTGAGGATGTTAATGAGGCGCGGAAAATAAAGAAAAATTCAAGCCGATATACATTGATCGATGGTCATTTATTTAGGTACGGATTTTTCAGGCCTTTGATGATTTGTGTAGAAAGGAGGGAGACGTCTCGGCTCATGGCCGAACTCCATGAGGGCATTTGCGGGAGTCATGTTGGGGGGAGAGCATTGATGTTGCGAATAGTTCGGGGAGGGTTCTTTTGGCCCACCATGAAGAATGACTGTATGGAGTATGTCAGGAAATGCGAATCATGTCAGAAACATGCCGATTGGAGCCATGCTCCGCCAGAGGTGCTACATTCTATTAATACACCTTGGCCTTTTCACACTTGGGGAATAGACATTCTGGGTCCGTTTCCTAAAGGTGTGAGACAATTCAAGTTTTTGATTGTGGCTGTAGAATATTTTACAAAATGGATTGAGGCTGAGCCAGTTGCTGTAATCTCGGGTAGTCGGGTGCAATAATTTATCTGGAAGAATATAATATGCCGATTTGGTGTTCCACGCCGAATTATTTCAGACAATGGAACTCAGTTTGCATGCTCACAGGTGAGACAATTATGTGAAGAAGTCGGGATTAAACAGGTTTTTTCTTCGGTGGAGCATCCTCAGACGAATGGACAAGCAGAAGTGGCCAATAAGGTGATATTGAGGGGCGTAAAACGAAGATTGATGGCAGCAAAGGGAGAATGGCCGAATGAGATACACCGAGTGTTGTGGGCATACCACACCACACCTCAGACGTCTACCCGAGAAACTCCATTTACTTTGGTGTACGGCACCGACGCAATGATTCCAATAGAAGTTATGGAGAGCACGGGAAGAGTGAGGTTGTTTGATGAGGAGATTTCTGAAGTGGGTTTGCGGGCAAACCTTGATGTTATAGATGAAGTTAGGGATTTGACTCAGATTTCTAATGAAGCAATGAAGAGGAGGTTCAAAAGAAGTCATAAGACTAAGGTAATACCTCAGGGTTTTCAGGCGCAAGACTTGGTACTAAGGAAGGCACAGTTAATTCAGATGGATAGCAAGTTGGCGCCAAAGTGGACTGGGCCTTATCGTGAAGTATTGGGGGAAAGAGCTTATAAATTAGAGACACTAGAGGGAAAGGAGATACCACGGATGTGGAATGCGGCTAATTTGCGTTTTTACTTTAGTTGATATTTTGGTTGAATTATTTTGTTTTGTTTTTGTATAGATATTTTTCTTGATTTTAATTTTTAATAATACAGTATTATGTAGTATTATGTGTTTTATTCCGAGCCTATGTGCTTGAAGCATAAAGGACCTATGTGTTCTATCCCGAGCCTATGTGCTTAAAGCATAAAGGACCTATGTGTTCTATCCCGAGCCTATGTGCTTGAAGCATAAAGGACCTATGTGTTCTATTCCGAGCCTATGTGCTTGAAGCATAAAGGACCTATGTGTTCTATTCTGAGCCTATGTGCTTGAAGCATAAAGGACCTATGTGTTCTATCCCGAGCCTATGTGCTTGAAGCATAAAGGACCTATGTGTTCTATTCCAAGCCTATGTGCTTGAAGCATAAAGGACCTATGTGTTCTATTCCGAGCCTATGTGCTTGAAGCATAAAGGACCTATGTGTTCTATTCCGAGCCTATGTGCTTGAAGCATAAAGAACCTCTGAGTTCTATCCCGAGTCTATGCGCTCGAGGTTAAAAGGACCTATGTGTTCTATTCTAAGCCTATGTGCTTGAAGTGTGAAAAGCCTATGTGATCGTGTTCTGTCCCAAGCCTATGTGCTTGAGATTAGAAGAGTTTTGTGTTCTATTAGCGTAGGTATTAGCTAAGAGAGATTAGCTAAAGGGGGTATGATTGAGAGCTCGATTCATGAACGAGTGATTAATTATTTTGGAGTTGTTTGCAGGATTGAGAGCTCGGTTCATGAACGAGTGATTAATTATTTTGGAGTTTGTTTGTAGGGTTAAGAGTGATTAATTATTTTGGAGTTGTTTGCAGGATTGAGAGCTCGGTTCATGAACGAGTGATTAATTATTTTGGAGTTGTTTGCAGGATCGAGAGCTCGATTCATGAACGAGTGATTAATTATTTTGGAGTTGTTTGCAGGATTGAGAGCGCGGTTCATGAACGAGTGATTAATTATTTTTGAGTTTGTTTGTAGGGTTAAGAGTGATTAATTATTTTGGAGTTGTTTGTAGGATTGAGAGCTCAGTTCATGAACGAGTGATTAATTATTTTGGAGTTTGTTTGTAGGGTTAAGAGTGATTAATTATTTTGGAGTTGTTTGCAGGATTGAAAGCTCGGTTCATGAACGAGTGATTAATTATTTTGGAGTTGTTTGCAGGATCGAGAGCTCGATTCATGAACGAGTGATTAATTATTTTGGAGTTGTTTGCAGGACTGAGAGCTCGGTTCATGAACGAGTGATTAATTATTTTGGAGTTTGTTTGTAGGGTTAAGAATGATTAATTATTCTGAGTTGTTTGCAGGATTGAGAGCTCGGTTCATGAACGAGTGATTAATTATTTTGGAGTTTTGTTTGTAAAGTTAAGAGTGATTAATTATTCTGGAGATCTTTGCAGGATTGAGAGCTCGGTTTATGAATGAGTGATTTATTATTTTGGAGTTGTTTGCAGGATCGAGAGCTCCGTTCATGAATGAGTGATTAATTATTTTGGAGTAGTTTGCAGGATTGAGAACTCGGTTTATAACCGAGATTAAAGGTGGTGGAGGTGTGTAGGTGAGTGTATAGGTGATGGTTGATAGAGATTAGTTAAAATAGGGTGATGTAAGGCGTTGACTAAGTTAATTTAAAGGTTGAAATCGTGGAGCGTAGAAATTGGTTAAGGGTGGGGCATAGAACAGATAGCAATCTGGATAAACTACTGAGTTGATTAACTTTTATCTACAAAGTGCGTAATTTCTGAAGTTTTTAAGTGTAAAGTTTAATGAGGAAAATAAGCGATTTAACAGTAAAATAGGGGAAGGTAAGATTAAATATTAAGGCATAATATTCGAATAGATGATAAGGAAATAGGAGTAGCAAAACAACAAAATAAGTTTGAAAAGCGATACAAGAGTAATAAGACTAGAGCGATAAAATAAGGACTCTCAGTCATCAGTGTCCACTAGTTGTCCGTTAACCACCGACTTAGAGATATCTGCTGGAGATAAGTCTGCATCTGGATAGAGAACTCGGACTTGTTCAAGGGCCAGTTGGAATCCCATGTTCAGGGAAGAACCGATCCGATCTTTGAGAAGTTCTGAGTTGTTGAGGAGATCCTTCTCTTTGAGAGTCCAGTTTTCCTTCTCGGCTTCAAGGGTTTTCAGTTGGTTCTGCAAATCAGCAAGTAATTCATCCTTTCTTTTTACTTGGTTGGTTAGCTCGATGACTTCATTGGTCAAACGAGAGGATTTGGTTTTGGAAAGTATCAAGGCTTGGTCTTTTTGCTCTAAGTCAAGGGATTTCTGAGTGGATTGGAGGCTAAATTGGTCCATCAGCATAAGGTTGGATGCTTCGACCTTATGGAGATTAGCCAGGATGCTTTCATGAAGAGTTTGGAGATCATGGGTTCTTAGCAGGCTAATGTCGTGACGGAGGTAGTTGTGTTTCCAACTATGTTGAGAATGAAGGAATTGTTAAAAACAGATATGTCTAATTATCTTAACCACAAAGGGATCTGAGTTGATTAACAAGCTTTTATATGGTTTAAGATGATTCTTGAATAAATCTTTAGGTTTTAAAGCTCAATTAATCAATTTCGCAGTTCTGGGTTAATGGACTGTTTAAATCAATCAAGAAAGATTATGAGAGAGAAGAAAGAAGCAAGACACACAATTTATACTGGTTCGATTCAAAAAGAATCTACATCCAGTCTTCTCCTAAGTAACACACTTAGGAGGATTCCACTAAACATAAAGGTTCCAAGAATTACAAGCACACCTATGTAATTCTAACCCCAAAACCCAAGAACTTGATTCAACAATCAAGAACTCCCCCTAGGAGCAATGCATCCACACAATTGCACCTAGGTCCACACTTCAAACACTGAAGCTACTGTAATCAGAGATACAGAAAACAAAACAAGAAACGAAAACACCTAAGTTGTGCAGATTTGACTTGATGCTCCTTGAATCAAGCAAGATCCATCTTGGTAGAATCAACCCTCAATTCTTCTTGGATCTGTACTTGAGTTATTGCAGAATCTTCTGAAGCTTTTGTGTCTCTCAGATTGCTCTTTCTCAGATGAAGACTGCGTGATCTCTCTCAAAAATTCCAGACCCAAAACAGATTACAAAACAGCTTTTATACAAAGGTTTTTGCTGTCACTAATTCAATTAGCAATTTACCTAATCGATTATCGTGAGTATATTTTCACTTACTTAGTACAATACTCAGCTAATCCATTAGTTAAAGAACTAATCATATGCAGAATTACACAGCAAGCCTGAAATACAATTGATAAAGAGAAGCTAAAATCCTGATGCATATCCTAACTGGACCAAGCTATGTTTTATCCCAGATCAGTAGACATCATCAAAATTGTTCTTCATTTATGGATGAAAGGCTCCCCCTTTCAACAGGAATTGGGGATGCCAGAAGCTTAACTCGGTGTCATCTACTGTATGGCGAGGAGCCAATTGAGTTTGTGAGGTTGAATGTTGGGAGGTGGTTTCGAGGACCTTTTTGCCTCGGGCTCTGAATTTTCTGGTTAGGGGCTCGAGGTCAGGTTCGGATGTCTCTTCGTGAAGTTCAATACGAGGAGGGGGAGCTGAAGGACTAGCGCCAGGGGTGGAGGTTTTTTGTTTTTTAAGTTGGCGAGCTCGTTTCAGCATATCTTCGTGGGACATCGCCATCAGGTTCTCTGCAAAAATAAGTGGAGTCGGTTAAAAAGGGGGAGGCAGTATTAAGCATGTTGTAATAAGAGGACAGTTGTAAAGTAAGTACCGATGTGGAATTTTAGATCCACCACTCGGAAGTCCAACTCTAATAGTTTTCGGGTATCAAAAATAACATCCAGTTGTTCCAGCATCAGACAGTCTTTTTTCTCAGAGGGATCCAGGTCTTCTAATTGCCGAGGGGATTGAAGGTTAGGTGATTGGCACCAATATAAGGGGAAGCCTTCTAGGAGGGAAGGGTTGTGGTCGGGGGCGACTATCTTTATGAAGATACCTTTGAAACCCTTATAAGAAGAGTTGTATAGGGTTAAGAGGGCTCGACCACTAACTCCACTGAGAGATGCTAGTAGTTGTTTATGAGGGGCTCGTAACTCGAAGAAATAGAGAAACATGTTGCTTGAGGGGGTAATATCAAAGTGGGTGCATAGAATTTGAAAGGCGCGAATGAAGGCCCAACTGTTAGGGTGTAGTTGACAGGGAGAGACATTCAGGATGGTGAGGAGTTCTTTCTCGAAGGTGTTAAAAGGAAGACGTAAACCTAGCTTTTCAAATACGGTGACATACATAAAGGTAAACTTTTGAGGGGAAATAGGGAATAAATTGCCATCCCTACAAATAGGTTCATCACCCTCGCAGGCGATTACGGTTACGTCAGATTCATTGCTTTTACACAAGGTTTGGTGGCGTCTAAAAGCTCTAACCCTAGTGAGGGTAGTCATGGATGAGGTTTCCCTCCGTAAGGCCAGAGAGGCCCAAGAATAGAGGACATTATAGTGATCATTCATGGAGGGCGATTAAAGGTGAGTCGAGGAAAAAGTTTTCTCAGAATAAGTTAGGGGTGATCAGAGAAGGAAAAAACAAGTGCAAAGCTAAAACACAGCGCAAAAAACAAAGATAATGTATAAGAAGTAAGTACAGAAAGCAAGAGAGTGCAGATGTGAAATTGGAAAGGGAAAAGAAGAAATACCTGGAAGAACGAAATGGCGGTTGAGAAAGATGTTGGGGAGTCGAAAAAGCTTGAGTGTGACGAATGTGAAAGGTGAAGGGATAGTTTAATGGTGCGAATTAAAAGGGGGAAACAAGCGTCGCTTGGTATTCAAAAAGGAGAGTGAAAGGGGAACCGTTAGATGGGTTACACGTGGAGGCGCGAATGCAGGGAGTAATGATGATTTTACGGGAAGTGGTGAAGGGCAGTTATTGACAAGACAAATTCTGCTCTCCTCGTTTTGAAGACGAGACCGTGCAAAATTTGGAGAGCTATGTATTGGACCAGAGGAGTGATTCGGTTGCAGACCGAGAGGACAAGTGGATTTTGGTATCGGGTCGGTGAGGCACCGAGGGAGAATATTAACCGAATTAAGTTCCGTGTTTGGTGTTATTTTTAGGAGTTAATGAGGTTGTTATTATATTTAGAGATATTTTAGGAGCAGAAGATAATTTCATTTTTTATTTTATATATCTAGAATTTAATATTTTGTAACTGATTATGATATAAATAAGAAGGTTGCTCCCATGGTCAAGGGATGAGAGAGAGATTTTTTGACCTAAGCAAGTCACAAAAACTTTCTTTTTGTTTTGGTGAAGAATTATCTAGTATTTTTCTGAACCAGAACAATAAGAAAACGTTATCAAATATGAGAATATTCGGGAAAAATAGATGAAATTAGAAAAACTTATTTAAAATGAGTTTCATATCAAATACAATTTCAAAACTATACTTTTTTTTAAGAAAAACAATATAAGGATTTCAATATTAAATTATATTTTTTTTATTATATTAGTAATAACAATTAAATATATAAAATTTGAGTATATTATTTTGACTCCTTCAAATTTTTTATCAAGATCCACCCTTGTCCAACATTAATGATACTCATAATAACATTTGGGCATTGTCTAATAATAAAAAGGTTAAAATACCTTTTTGGTCCCAATTTTCGTCAAGTTTTTTTAAATAAGTCTTAATTTTGGTGTTGTGTTCAAATAGGTCCTAATTTTTGTCAATTATGTTCAATTGGGTCCTTTTTTGCTAACACCGTTTAAATCATTAACGGCCATGAACAGTGACTGCCATGTGTCATTTCGTGATTTTTTTGAATTTTTTTTTATTTTTATTTTTAATTTTTTAATTTTTTTTTTTAAATTTTTTTAAATTTTTTTTAAATGTACACGTGTCAACCCAGGAGTGTACCACGTGTCACTTTGTGGTTTTTTTGAATTTTTTATTTTATTTTTTTGAATTATTTTTTAAATATCCACGTGTCAATCTAGTAGTGTGCCACGTGTCAAAGTCAATATTCTATATTCAATTTGGTCCCTATATTTGTTATTTTTGTTCAATTAGGTCCTAATTTTTGTTAAGATTAACCAATTTGGTCCCT
>Ga0214543_1011100_pt1 | contig 12886 bp, 12 predicted proteins | sample CNSS2metaG_FD_160094 | JGI IMG/M metagenome (GOLD analysis project Ga0214543, IMG submission 160094) | Root nodule microbial communities from cowpea collected in UCLA plant growth center, Los Angeles, California, USA - CNSS2 | ecosystem: Host-associated > Plants > Roots > Nodule | place: USA...
AATTGTTGTCTTTCCCTGGACGCATTCTTTGAGAGAATAATAAAAGTCTATTTCTGTTTCTTTCTGTGTTGGTGTGAGTGAGTTCTGCCCGAGTAGCTTGGGTTTCTAGCTCTAAGAAACCTAACACCTTCCCTGAATTTTACCCAGGGATCTTATGCTCGAGGTGCACAAAAAGATAATTCTTGTGGTTCTACTCGCAGTGGCAGTGGTCCAGTCCGAGGACGTGGCAAGTTCGCTAACTTCCGACGCCAAATTTGTCTTAAATTTGGTCATACAATACAACTAATGTTTGCCATTTTAGATCTGATAAGTCCTATTGGCCTCATGAATCCCTATTTTTTATTGATCCTGCCACTCAACAATCTATTCCTTATTCTATTGGCACTTAAAAGACTTCCAATACCTGGGTGAATCCAAATGTTTAATCCACTACCAGTTCTCAGCCTAGTGCTATGTTAATGAAGTCCACTAATTCGATAAAGGAAAGTCTTCCTGGATACTTGATTCGGGTGCAAGTTTTCATGTGACTGGGGAATCATTAAATATTAAACAACATCAACAATTTGATGGATCAAATCAAATTTTCATAGGAAATGGTCCAGGTATGAGAATTAACAGTGATGATTCTTCTTCTTCTGTGTCCCCTTATAGCCCTAGAATCTTGTATAATTACATAATTTGTTGCATGTTCCTTCTTTAACTCAAAATTTGTTTAGTGTTAGTTAGTTGCAAAGGGTAACTCTGTTTCTTTTTTTTATTTTCATTCTGACAAGAGTTTTGTCAAATCTCAAGGGACGAATAGTACTCTTTTTCATGGTGTTGTTGGAGCTGATGGCATATACTATTTTCACAATGTTCAGCTGCAGTCTCTTCCTACGTCAATAAATATTGTGTATAGTAATGTCAATAAATCTAGTTGTGTAAATAATATTGCTCAGTTGTGGCAGAATACATTAGGGCATTCTAGTTTTCTATGTGATCAGGGCATTGTTCGTAGACTTATTTGCCCTCCCACTCATCATCAAAATGGCATTGTTGAACATAAGCATAAACACATTGTTGAATTAGGACTTATATTGTTACATCATGCCTTTCTTCCTTTACAGTTTTGGGATTATGCTTTTGTTACTGCTTTTTATCTAATCAATAGACTTCCCATGTCTTCTCTAAATTTTTCCGTTCCATATTCTGTTTTGTTTCATAAAAGTCTTGATTTTCATTTTCTAAAGACCTTTGGGTGTTCATATTTTCCTCTCTTATGACCATATGACAATCATAAACTGGATTTTAAGTCTAAAGAGTGTATTTTCTTGGGCTATTATCAGTTGCATAAGGACTATAAATGTCTCTCTTCCAGTAGCCATATCTTCATCCCAAAAGATGTTTTGTTTGATGAGTCAATATTTCCTTATTCTGATTTGCTTCCCATAGTGTCTAAACCTATTACTGATGTTGCTCACTACTTTATTTTAAATCCTAATCTTTCTTCAACCCACCTATCAGCTCTTCCCACATCTATTGTTCTTGTTGTTTCTCCGTCTCACTTTCCTTCCACATTAAAAGTGTCTCCTGTTGTTTCTCGTGTTTCCTCATCTTCACAGTCTCAGGATTCCCCTGCATTACCTCTTAATTCTCATCCTATGCAAACTTAGTCCAAATCAGGCATATTTAGACCCAAAGCTTGATATGATGCTTTAATGCACCAGAAAACCTGGGACTTAGTCTCTTTACCTGATTATCGAAAGGTTGTTGGTTGTAAATGGGTTTTTCGGATCAAGGAAAATGTTGATGCTCCATTAATAAATATAAAGCCCGTTTGGTTGCCAAGGGGTTTCATCAGAAGGTTGGTTTTGATTTTCATGAAACATTTTCACAAGTCATCAAACCTATTACTATTCGCATAATTTTAACTGTTGCTCTTTCATTTGGGTGGAAGCTCTTTCAATTAGATATGAATAATGCCTTTTTAAATGGTGTTTCGAAAGAGACTATCTATATGCAACAACCACCTGGTTTTGAGGTGGCTGACAAGTCTCTTTTTTACAAGCTAAATAAGGCTCTTTAAGGGGCTTAAGCAAGCTCCTAGAGAGTGGTTCAATCGGTTACAACACACACTTCATCAATTTGGGTTTGTCAGCAGTGTTCGTGATACCTCCTTGTTTATCTACAAGAAAGATTCTGAGGTGCTTTATCTTCTCATTTATGTTGTTGGTATCATTATCACTAGAAGTTCTGTTTCTCTCATTCAGCTTATTACATCCATAATTCATGCCACGTTTTCTTTCAAATAGCTGGGTGAACTGGACTACTTTCTTAGTCTAGAAATAGAGCATTTATCTAATAACTTAATTCTAATGACCCAAACTAAATGCATTCGTGATTTGCTCTATAAAACTCATATGGCAGAAGCTCACACTATCTCTACTCCCATGGTCTCTATTTGTTAGTTGTCCAAACATGGTGCAGATCTTTTTGTAGATCCTACTTTATATAGATTTGTGATGGGGGCGTTGCAGTATGCCACTCTTACGAGGCCTGAAATCAGCTTTGCTTTAAATAAGGTCTGCAATTTATGGCACAACCTCTTAATTCTCACTGGAATGTTGTTAAACGTATTTTACGCTACTTACAGGGCACCTTGTTCCATGGTTTGCATTTTCAGTCAGCGTCCTTTAATAGTTTTCTCCCTCTACGTGCCTTCTGTGATACAAAAGTTTAGCTCAAACTTCTGCTAAATTGTTACTCATTAAGTTTCAAGTTTCTTTCACTTCTTCTATCCTTTTATGTGATAATCAAAGTGTAGTCACAACCCAATTTTTCACAACAAAACCAAACACATGGAAATTCATGTGTTCTTTGTTCGTGAGAAGATTTTGTTGAAATAATTGGAGGCCTCTCATGTTCTTGCCCTTATAAGTGGGGAGATGCCTTGCAAAGCCTCTGTCTTCCTCTCACTTTATTTTTCTACGCTCCAAACTCAATGTGAAGCATTTTTCTTCTGAAAAATCTTCTCCTTGAGTTTGAGGGGGCTATTAATGTGTCTTACTGTATGTTAGTATGGTTGTATTAGTTAATCATGGTCAATAGTCAACTCTTATGTACAACTGTCCTTTCTTTTTGTATGTCTATAAATACAAACACTGTACAAAAAATTGTAATAATAGAGTTCAATCAAAGCAGTTTGTTATATCTGTTAATTCTTTTCTTCTCTATTCTATCTCTCGATACTTCAATAAGGAGAAAACAATATTACTTTTTATTACCATGTTAGCTGCTGAATAAATTGGTTGCCACAAAATTATAGAATAAGAATATTTGATATTATAGTCTTATATAAGTTCATGTTTATCTAATTTATTTAAAGCACTATAATCCCAGTGTATGTATTATGATTTTAAGACACTTTATTTATTTATTTTTATCCTTTTAAAGCATAATTTTATTTGTTATCATAAAAAGCAAGATGTAAAAGTTATTAATATGCTTAGGCTATATAAGACTAGATTATTTATGTTTTAACAATAGTTAGTTGATTCAAGGTATTAACTAATCTTTGAAGATAATAAATTTATTATATCATCAATTTTAGGAAAATTACTTTTAGATATTTAATTAGTATTCTCTAAATTAATAAATTAGTTTTGCGAAAATGAAAATGAAAAAATAAACATTTACTTAAAAAAATTATACATATAAATACATTTTACTCAATACAAATTCAAAATGAGGACAACATTCGTAGGCTTAGGTCAGACATAAATCAAGTTAGGTCAGGTTGAGACCATGTTAATCAAGTCAAGATAGGATAAGTGATATTGAGTCGAGTCGAGTCAGGTTAGGTTAGGCCATATTCAATACAGTCCCAATCAAGATCTGATTGAGATGAACCTTGTCAAAGTTGTGTCAGTCCAGGTCTAATTTCAGCCAAGTTAGGTCAAGATAAGATGAGCCCCACACATGTAAAGTCAATTTGGGTCAAGTCTAGGTTAAGTTAAGTTGAGTTGAACCCATTTCAGATCGAGTCAAACATATGCCAAGTTTAGGCCAAGCTTGGTTCAAGTTAGGTTATTTTGAGACCATGTTAAGCTAGTTGGGATGAGACCAAGTAAGTCAGATTCAAGTAAGGTCTAGTTGGGTCGGATCCAGGTTAGGCCAAGTTAGGAAAAGTTTGGTTGGTCCCATGTCATGCTAAGTTAAAACAGACATATGTCAAGCGAAGTCGAGACAGGCTTAAGTTAGGCTTTGTCATAATGAATTGAGACGGGCTTGGTTCAGATCAGACCCACATTGGGAAATGTCCAATAAGTCTTATGTTAGGTGAAGTTAGAGAGAGCCCGTGTTAGGTCAAGGTTAGGCCAAGTTGGCTTACACTCAAGTTAGACTAAGTTGGGTCGGGCCTATATTATGTTAGGCCCTAGTTAGGAAATGTCAGGTTGGATTGAGCTAAATTTAAGTTAGGTTGAGTTAGGCCCAAAGTGGTTAGATCTAACCTAGGTCAAGATGGGGCTAATTCAAGTTGAGTCCAAGTTAGTTTTAGTCAGGTTTGGTTGAGCCCATGTTAGGCTAGTCAAGAATAACTTAGGTTAGGATGAATTGGATCAATTTGAACAAAAGTTAGACTTTGTATAATTCGACCAACTTCAAGTTAGGTTGGGCCAAGGTTAGATTAAGTTAGACCAGATTAATGTAAGATCAAGTTGGCCTAGCTTAAGGTTAAACTATATTGGCCTTAGTCAAGGTCAAACCTGTTGGCACAAGCAAGCTTGAAGCAAAGAATTGATAAAGCCATGTGCATGAAGATCATAGGTGTTTGATAAAGATTGATGAAGATTCATTTGAAGATTATGTTTTAGTGAGTTAAATCTGTAAATAACATGTTAAATGTAATGTGTTAGTGTTATATCTTATTGGTAGGCTATATGACATAGGTTAGATGTCTTGTGGGCCTTAGTGTGTCTCTTTTAATATGTTAAAATGGGTTTTAACAGGTTAAAAGGCTTGTTGTATATAGTTTCTAGTATGAATACATTCAGTCAGTTGAATTATTTTTTAATCGACTGATTTCACTTAAGTCAGGTGAAATCAGTTGACTGTACGAAAAATTCAATCGACTGTTTTCACTTAAACCAGACTATATAAGCCGTGTTTTCATGAGCAGAGGTGCGAATATGGGTTTTTCTGAACGAAACTGTGTCATTCATCTTGGGAAGCGCTCTTTCTGCAATACACAACTGGAACTTGTGCTTTGAAGATCTCAGTTGATCTTGGTTAATCTTGGAGGCATTTTGGCTTGTGAGTAGCTTGAAGAACACATGTATGGTTGGCTAAGGACAACCACCATCAGGTTTGGATGTTCTTGTGCCTCTGGATGGTTTGCTTGATGTGGTTTCAGGTCTGCAAGTGTGATTCTTGTAAGTTGTGTGTCTAGATTTTTGTGTGAGTCAAAAATCTTGTGTGGTTTGGTGTTCAAAAGTGTAATCTTGGTTTGTGATTTGTAAAACTTTTGAATATAGTGGAAACCAGGCTCAAGTTGTCCTGGAAAACTGGATGTAGCTCTGTGATTGAGTGAACCAGTATGAAAACAACTGTGCATTCTTCTTTCCCTCATCTCACTCTCTTTGAAACTCTTTAAAAACTCAAGAAAACCAAGCAATTTGATCTTTGGTGTGATTTAATGCGTTCTTGTGTAATCTGAGGCTTTATACTTGTTATAAATATTGATTGGAACATGTCTTGTATGTAAAAGATTGTTGTTTGAGTTGAATTCGCGAATTCTGCATAATTCTCCAGTATTTTAGCCGACTGATTTGTCTTTTTAATCAATTGTTTCATAGCATCAAGAACAATTTAGTCTGCTGTTTTATATTTTAATCGACTGAAAGTTTATTGGTCTGTTGCATTTACATCCAAACTTTCCAGTCCATTAGATTCAATTGAAATGAGGTTTAAGCTTTTGAAAAAGTTTTATAAAGCCAATTCAACCCCCCTTCTTGGCTAAACTCACCATTTCAAAACTAACAATTGGTATTAGAGCAAGGTTCTTGAAAGGTATTCAAGTTGATCAGAAATCTTTTTGAAATGGCTGAAAATAAACTCCCTTTTTCTGAAGGTGCATCTATTCATAGACCACCTATGTTTTGTGGCCTAAACTATTAGTTTTGGAAAATAAGGATGCAAATTTTCATTGAATCTATAGACAAAGGAATTTGGGATGCAATAGTTAATGGACCATATACTTCTAAATGTGTTGTTGAAAATAAACAGGTGAACAAGCCTTGGAGTGAGTGGAATGATGAAGAAAGGAGAAGAACTCAATATGATTGCAATGCCAAGAACATTATCACTTCATCTTTGAGTATGGATGAATTTTTTAGGGTCTCCCAATGTAAGAATGCAAAGGAAATGTGGGATGTCCTAGAGGTTACACATGAAGGAACAAGTGAAGTGAAGAGAGCAAGGAAGCATGCATTGATTCAAGAGTATGAGCTTTTCAAGATGCAAAAAGGAGAGTCCATAGCTAAAGTGCAAAAGAGGTTCACTCACATAGTCAACCATCTCATGGGTTTAGGCAAAGAATTTGACAAAGAGGAGTTAAACATCAAAGTGCTTAAGTGTCTTGATAGAAATTGGCAACCAAAGGTGACTGCCATATCTGAATCCAATGATTTATCCATCATCACAATAGCTGTACTGTTTGGCAAGCTTAGAGAGCATGAGATTGAAATGCAAAGGCTAAGTGAGCTTGAAACAAGTGAGAAAAAGGTAAAATCCATAGCCTTGAAGGCTAGCTCTAAGAAGAGTGATGAAACACCGAGGAAGAGGTTGCTAAATCTAGTGACAATGAGAACTTGAATCTACTAGTCAAGAAGTTTGGAAAGTATCTCAAGAGGAAATGGAACAAAGGTAATCAAAGGAGGTACAATTCTAAACAAAATGATTCAAGTAATTCTTCCAAATTCTCATGTTATAATTGTGGAAAGCAAGGACATATCAAGATTGAATATCCTAATGTAAACGAAGAGAAGGAAAAAGTTGATGACAGAAAAATGAGAAAAAGGGCAAGGAAAGGCGTGCCTACATAGCTTGGGAGGACAATGATGATTCAACAAGTACTTCATCTCAAGAAGGAAGTGAGGAAGCAAATCTATGCCTCATGGCCATATATGAATCATCCTCATCAAGCCAAGTAAGTTCCTTGTCATCCAAAGATAAGAATGACTATTACCAATTGTTGCATGACTTTGAAGAGTTGTATGGTGAGGCAAACAAAATTGCTGTCATGAACAATCGACTAAAAGGATTAAATAACTGGCTAGAAAACAGAGTTAGCCAACTAGAATCAGAAATAGTCGACTTAAAAACTGATTTCGAACATTTGGAAATGATTTACAATAATTCAGTTGATTGTTCTGAAAAACAACTTGCTATAAAACCTTGTGAAAACTGCACTACCTTGAAAAATCAAGTGAAATATCTTTTGAAAACATGTGCAATGTTCACAAGAGGAAAAGCAAACTTGGAAGCTGTTCTTGGCTCTCAAAATTGTGTTTTTGGAAAGGCTGAACTTGGTTATACACCTATCCATGAAAAGAAAGCCAAGAAGTTCTGTAGTTTCTTTTCTAAGAGTGAGCCAAATGCTATGCCCTTTATTTCTTGCAACTACTGTATGAAGAAAGGTCATATTCTTAAGAATTGTCATGTTAGAAAGTATGATGTACCTAAGGGAATTATGAAATGGATCCCAAAAGGATCTAGAAAGGCATAACCATGTTGGACCCAAACTATCAAAGGGTACCATGTAATACTATGTTGTTTTGCAGGTCATAAAACAGGAAAAGAAGGATCTATGGTACCTAGATAGTGGCTGCTCAAGGCATATGACAGGAGATAAGACCAAATTTGCAAAGTTGGAATTGAAAGAAGAAGGATTTGTAACCTATGGAGACAACAACAAAGGAAGAATCCTTGGAAATGAAGTCATAGGTCAATTATGTAACAAAGGCTTTAAAGTGATGTTTGAATCAAATAATTGCTTGATATATGATGCACATGGTAATATTGTTTTGATAGGAAAGAGAGTCAACAATATATATATATATATATATACTTGATCTGCATCATGCATCATTTATCATCCATTGTTTGCTTACAAAAGAGGATGACACTTGGTTATGGCATAAGAGACTTTGTCACATACATATGCAGCATTTTAATCGGCTAAACAGAAAACAGTTGGTTGAAGGACTACCAAAACTCAAGTTTGAGAAGGATAGAGTGTGTGAAGCATGTCAAAAAGGAAAACAAACCAAGGTCTCTTTCAAACCCAAAAATGTTGTTTCAACTGAAATACCTTTAGAGATGCTTCATATGGATCTATTTGGCCCATCTCGAACCATGAGACTTTGTGGCAATCTTTATGCATTAGTCATAGTAGATGATTTATCTAGGTACACATGGACTTTGTTCTTAGCTGCCAAAAATGACATCTTTTATGCTTTTAAAAGACTTGCTAAGTTGCTTGAAAATGAAAAGAGTTCCAAGATAGTGTCCATTTGAAGTGATCATGGTGGGAAATTTCAAAATGAAAAGTTTGAACACTTTTATGAAAAGCATGGCATTAAACATAATTTTTCTGCACCAAGAACCCCACAACAAAATGGTGTTGTTGAAAGGAAAAACAGATCACTTGAGGAACTAGCTAGAACTATGTTAAATGAGAATTCACTACCTAAGTACTTTTGGGCTGATGCAGTCAACACTGCTTGCTATGTTTTAAATAGAGTGTTGATTAGGCTAATTTTGAAGAAAACACCCTATGAATTTTTCAAAGGGAGGAGGCCTGTTTTAAGTCACCTAAAAGTATTTGGATGTAAGTGTTTCATTTTAAACAATGGAAAAGAAAGTCTTGGCAAGTTTGATGCAAAAGCGGATGAAGGTGTTTTTCTAGGCTATGCTACACAAAGTCATGCATATAGAGTCTATAATAAGAGATTGATGACTGTTGAAGAGTCTATGCATGTTGTATTTGATGAAACTAACCCAAAATTGCAAGAGCATGATCCTAAGATTGCAGATGAAGAAGAAATAGCACAAGAAAAGAAATCTGCTGCAGAATTGGAAACTGTTGCAAGAAATCAGTCAGCTGAAAAGGAAATTCAGTCGACTGAAAAAGCTGCAGACAACAACTTACCCAAGGAGTGGATTGAACCCAAAGGACTATCAAAGGACAACATAATTGGTGATATAGAATAGGGAGTATCCACTAGACGCAAGCTTGCATTCTTTCAACATATTGCATTTGTTTCTCAAATTGAACCTAAGAATGTGAATGATGCATTGTGTGATAGTAATTGGGTTGTTGTTATGCAAGATAAACTTAATCAATTCACTAGAAATGATGTGTGGTCTCTTATTCCTAAAACTGATGCAATGAATGTGATTGGTACTAAATGGGTGTTTAGGAATAAAATGGATGAAAATGGTAATATAGTTAGGAATAAGGCTAGGCTAGGTACTAAAGGTTATAATCAAGAGGAAGGCATTGATTTTGATGAAACATATGCACCTGTGGCTAGGTTAGTAGTTGTGAGGTTATTGTTAGCATATGCATGCATGTGTAGTTTCAAACTTTCTCAAATGGATGTGAAAAGTGCATTCTTGAATGGTTTCTTAAATGAAGAAGTTTATGTATCACAACCCCCTGGCTTTGAAGATCACCTCTATCCTAATCATGTTTTCAAATTGAAAAAGGCTTTATATGGTTTGAAACAAGCACCACGACAGTGGTATGAGAGGTTAAGCAACTTTCTTTTATCTAAAGGATATGCTAGAGGTGTTGTTGATAAAACACTTTTCATTAGAAAGCATGCAAGTGATGTAATACTTGTTCAAGTATATGTAGATGATATAATCTTTGGATCAAATAATAACTCCATGTGTGAAGAGTTTGTTGCAGCTATGCAGGGAGAATTTGAGATGTCTATGATAAGAGAGCTAACCTACTTCCTAGGGCTGCAAGTGAAGCAACTCAAGCATGGGACATTTTTTAAGTCTGTCAAAATACTGTTTTGACCTACTGAAAAAGTTCAAAATGGAGGATTGCAAAGAGGCTGCCACTCCAATTGCTACACACTGCCTTATGGATGCAGATGAGGCTGGAAACCAAGTTGATTCAACCAAATATAGAGGGTTAATTGGTTCCTTGCTATATCTAACTGCTAGTAGGCCAGATATACAATTTGGTGTTTGCTTGTGTGTTAGGTTTCAATCCAATCCAAAGGAATCGCACTTCAAAGCTGCAAAACGAATTCTCAAGTATCTGAAAGGGACAACTAATGTTGGAATATGGTATCCTAATGAATATAACATTGCTCTTAGTGGTTTTTCAGATTCTGACTATGCAGGGTGCAAATTGGATAAGAAAAGCACAAGTGGCACATGTCATCTACTTGGATCAAACCTAATCTCATGGAATAGCAAGAAGCAAGCTTGTGTAGCACTCTCTACAACTGAGGCTGAGTACATAGCAGCTGGACATGCATGTGCTCAAAGCATATGGTTGAAGCATCAACTTATGGATTATGGTGTAAAGCTAGAGAAGGTACCTTTTTATTGTGATAATACAAGTGCAATCAACCTAACTAAGAATCCAATCCAACATTCTAGAACTAAACACATTGAAATCAGGCACCATTTCATAAGAGATCATATTCAAAAAGGTGATATTGAAATCATGTTTGTGAAAACTGAAAATCAATTGGCGGATCTATTCACTAAACCACTTGCACGTGATAGATTTAATAAGCTTAGAACTGAATTAGATGTTCTTGACATGAAGAATATATGTTGATATCTGTTTGGCTTGTTAATCTTATTAGATCATGTGTGTGCTGCATTTAAAATGACAAAAATCTGCATAATTTGAAAACTACCAGAATCAGCTAAATTTGCAATTTCAACACAGATTTCATTTAAAGTGTCAAAATCTGCATAATTTGTGTTCTGGAACTGTTTCAATCTACTAAATCTCACAAAACAACACATATATTTGATTCAAATTGGTCTGATGTGAATTTCGTGAAATCTAAAATTTTTAGTCAACTAAATTGACAAATTTAACACATAGATTTCACTTAAAACTACCACTGCACCAAAAATAAGTTTTCTGGTCTGCTGCATTTACATCCAAATTTTCCAGTCCATTAGATTCAATTGAAAAAAAGTTTAAGCTTTTGAAAGAATTTTATAAAGCCAATTCAACCCCCCCCCCTTCTTGGCTAAACTCACCATTTCAAAACTAACACGTCATTTCAGCTTCTTTCATCTTTTGATTTATATTTTCCAATTTTCATTATTTTTTTATCATAAAAAATATTTGTGCACATTTCTTTAGTGTTTGTCCGGCCGCTTGCGTCGCGGACACCTATTTTAAAATTTCATTTTTTTTCTTCTAAAACATATATAAAGATCTAAAAGTAAAAAATAGTTTTCTTTGTTTTTGGTTGCTCACATCGCATCGCAATGACATCTAAATCCACTTTCAAATAAATGAAGAAAAATTAAAAATTGAAAAGATTAAAAAAATATTTTCAGTGTTTGTCCGGCTGCTCGCATCTTGTGACACTAATTTTAAAATAATTCCAAATACTAAAAATTTAAATAAAAAGGTTTTCAAAATTTAAAAAAAAAACAAATCATTTTCCAAATAGTTTTCCGAATAGTTTTTTTCATCAAAGAACTACGTAATCTTGATTCTCCACATTGTAGATGGAGATACGTAGGAGCGAGGATTAATCCTTGTAGGGCCCTAAACAACCATTTTTTTTTCTTTTGTACATCCTTTTGTATTTTTTGGGGGGAAATAAATATTTTGAAAAAGACCACATAACTTTTGCACATTTAATTAAAGGTACCGTCTTAGGACAGACGCTATGGGGTGCTAATACCTTCCCCACGCGTAGCTTTAAAACTTAAGATATAATGATATGATTCTATTTAATCACTTCAATCCTAAAAATAGTATAAGCAGCGGCGGATGATTATGGGTGCAGGGAGGGGCCTTCCCCCCCCCCCCCAAAAAAAAATTTTAAAATTTTTTTTTAAAAAAATTTTTTATTTTTTTTTTTTTTAAAAATTAGGTTTTTTTTTTTTTTTTTTTTTTAATTTTTAAATAAAATTTTTTATTTCTTTTATAAACATAATAATTAATACTAATAAATAATAAAATATAAAATTAAATATAATAAAGAATAAAGATTAAAAAGATTTATCAAGATATTTTTTTATTATTTGTTTTCATTATAGATTGTGTTTTTCATAAATTGTTCTCATATTTAATTCTCATCTGTTTTCTTTTGTTTCTGAAAAGAAAAAGATCTATTATTTTTTCTCTTATCTCTCCTTTATTCTCTTCCATCCTCGAGGAAGAAAAGAAGAAGATAATTCTTTCGTCTCACTTGATAGTGAAATATTAATTCAATAATTTATTTAATGAGCCTCTTTTATATGTCTATGCCTTGAATTTCTTACAAATTGTTCTCATCTTCCATTCTTACCTATTTTCTTTTCTTTCGGAAGAGAAAAGATCAATTATTTTTGCTTTCATCTCTTAACTGTTCTCTTCCATCCTCGAAGAAATAAAGAAGAAGGTAATTCTCTTTTGTCTCACTTGATAGTGAAATATTAGTTTAATAATTTATTTAATGAGCCTCTTTTATATTATTTTTTTATTTTATCAACATAGAAGAAAAATGATTGTACTGTGTGTTTTTTATAATTGAATTTTAAGTGTGGTTTGATTATCATCGAATTTTCTTTTGGTATTTATGTCTCTCAATTTTTTATTAGATTATGATAAATCATTTTTTAGTATTTTTTTTAAATAGGT
>Ga0214543_1011110_pt1 | contig 12865 bp, 8 predicted proteins | sample CNSS2metaG_FD_160094 | JGI IMG/M metagenome (GOLD analysis project Ga0214543, IMG submission 160094) | Root nodule microbial communities from cowpea collected in UCLA plant growth center, Los Angeles, California, USA - CNSS2 | ecosystem: Host-associated > Plants > Roots > Nodule | place: USA...
CCATTCTTCGGACGATCCCCCCACCAATCAGGATATCCTATTATTTGAAAACATCCCTTAATATCGTGCCCACTCTTACCACAGTGAACACATATTGTAGATTTTTCCCCATAATCACTGCGACCTCATCCTCTGGTTCTAGCTTGTGCTAAAAAACCAACGACCATTCCTTTTTCTTCCTTTGATCGAGTGATATTTTTCATTCGTTCTTCTTGTATTGCCATTGAATATACGCGATTCAAAGGAAGCAAGGGGTCTGTTGCCAGGATGTTTGACCGCATTGTGCCATAAGTTCCTTCATCGAGACCCATCAAGAACTGATGAACCTTTTCTTCTTCCCTCCGCTTCTCGAGTTTGTACTTGATTCCACACGTGCATCCGTTGCATGTACACACAGGTATTTGCTCATAATTTCCTAACTCATCCCAAAGAGTTTTGAGCTTCCCATAGTAATTCACCATGGTCATACCATCTTGTTTGCAGTTCGCCAATTCCGCCTTTAGTTGCTGTATTCTTGGCCCGTTCGCAACTGAAAACCGTTCTTCGATTTCTTTCCATAGTGTCTGCGCATCTTCAACATACGCTACCGTGGATCGTAGAGTTGGTTCGATTGTGTTTAGAATCCAAGAAACAATCATAGACTGAACTGTCCACCAATCCTCGAATTCGGGTTCATCATCTCCAGGTTTCTCGTGAGTGCCATCCACGAAACCCCATTTTCGTCGTGCCCGAAGTGATACTCTTACAGCTCGAGCCCATTCATCATAGTTTTCTCCTCTCAATTGCACTTGCGTGATTATGCTTCCAGGATTATCACTTGCATGAAGATCATATGGTGAATGAATCTTCTTCATTCCTCCTCTTTCGGAGGACTCTCTGTTTTCTGCTGCCATTTATGTGTTTGTCGGGTATTAGAGCCAATTTTGCTCTGATACCATGCTGAAATATTTCTTTCTTCTGTGTCATTTCAGGAGCCTAATACATGTATATATATAGCAATTATATATATTTAATTTCTAGGATTCTATGCCTTACATTACGGTGAGGTAATTGCATCTCCTGATTGTTAGGTACTTAATTGCACTTAATTTCCAATCAGATTAAGGGATTCTCAATCATATCTCAATCATATTAATACCGTTTTATATATCATAACATTGTTATATTGTTATATTGTTATATCGTTATATCGTTATATTGTTATATCATCACATCTTTATACCAGTTATTGTTGGAAAATCACACACTAAGAAAATAATATCTTCAAGCATAAGCATACCCACAAATAAGTGTATAAAAATATAAAAAAAACACACAACAAAATTTAACGTGGTTCAGCACCTCAAGGCCTACATCCACAAATACTCAACCTCAACAAAAAACATTATCACTCAAGTGCAATTTTTTTAGGCAAAAATTACAAACCTTCGTACAATTTCTTATGGGCCAAAACTGCAAACCCTTCACAGTGCAATTTTTTTTGACAAAAATTGCAAACCTTCCAATGACACACAACTATCCAAGCCCCCCATACACCCCAAAAGCAACTCTTTATTTTTGTAATACTTTTCTACTACTCTCTTATGTGAAATCTTTTATGTAGTTTTCATTTTCTAATTAATCAAGAAACTACCCTATCATACAAGAACTTTTAGGAACTATGATTCTCATAACTATATTATTAGAAGAGTTCAAGAAACCTAGATCCATTACAAAGTTTTCTTAATCAATGTTTTCCCTTCTCTTACTTCTCTTTAATGACTTCTTCATGATATAGAATTACCAAGTAGAAAGTCTTCTCCTGTCAAAGTCATTTTTCTTTACGTTCTCTTCTGGAATGTAATCTTCTACCACTTGTCAGGAGCAACTGTCATATTAAATTCTAGTATTTTAAAAACTTTAATAAAATACTATAATACCCAGTGACGGAACTTGACCAAAAATTTTAGGGGGACCAAATTATATTTATTATATATAAATTATTATTTTTAATTAAAAATAATAATTTCTTTTAATTAAAAAATAATAATTTCTTTATATCATTTTTTTTATTCAAAATAAGCTCTCATGACAATAAAATTCAAACAATATAACAATAATATATATGAAAGAGTAACGTAAAGTTCATCAACAATAATATATATAAAAAAAATAAAAGTTACCTTTAGTCAGATGCATTTGATATGGACTCCATTTTAGATAAGTCCTTCATACCTCATCAATTTGATTTGGTGGGTATTGCCAAATTTGAAGACGCTTCCCCGCATCACATTCTAAAGTATTTTCAAATTCATTATATGTAACTTTAGGAACATTAGAGAGTTGTTTTTTGTTTTCTTCAATATTTGGATTCTCATGAAGTTTCTCAATTTTAAATGACGTAGATGCATTTTTTTCATCTTCATCACAAGTCTTCCTCAATATTTTAAGAAAACTAATAACTTCTAAATGATTAGCTTCCCTTACCTTAGAATAGATTCATAATCGTGTTCTTCCCTTACACAACTTCGAAGCCTAAAATAGCTCTATCTACACAAAGAAGAGTTTGATCAACAATTAAAGCATGATTTTATGATCTCTAACAGATAGAGATATGTCTAGAGAGTAGAAAAGTCACATACAAAAGGGAAACATATTGCTTCAAAAACAAAGAGGAAAAGATGAACTTACTCAAAAGAAGAAATTCTTCGATCCAAAATGTTCCTTAACTCTTCAATTTTGCTGTAGTGCAATTTGATTTTGAAAATAATAAGGAATTGATGGTGAAAATCGAAATGAAAATAACATGAGAGAAAGATATGGAAGCACATAAGAGAGAAATCAAATAAAAAAGTATAAAAATTATAATAGAGAAAAAGATGTAATTTTTAAATTTTGAAAAAGATTTTCCAAACTAAATTAATATAAATAAGGTAATAATAAAGTAATAATATATAAATAAAGTAATAATATATAAATAAAGTAGTAATATTTAAATATTTTTTTAAAATATATAAAAAATAAAATAAAATAAAAATGAATTAATATAAATAAAATAATAATTTATAAATATTATTTTTTAAATACATAGAAAAAAAAGTAAAAAAAAAAATGGTTGGGGGAGTCGTGGCTCCCCCTGTCACAACGTTCTTCCGCCGTTGATAATACCCCTATGAAGTGAAGTGAGAGAACTAATGTAATAAGTCTAAAATAATCCCCATAAATTTAATACCTTTATATTCTAATATTCATCACATTAGAATCTTTACATTAAATTTATTCTTTAAATTACATGAACCAAATATTAAATTAATATAATTTAACATTTTTGCATTACTCGATGTGGGATTTTGGTGAATATTCACTTGAGAACCAAAATTTATATCATTATATTGTTATATCATCATATTATCATATCGTCATAACGTTATATTGCTATATCATCCTGTCGTATGTGTATGTTGTTTTATCGTTATATCATGTTATCGTCATATCTTATATCATCTTATCGTTATATCATTATATTGTTATATCCTGATATCATTATATCGCTATATTTTCATATTGTTATATCGTCATATTGTCATATTTATAAAATTATAAAATTACAATTTATAAAAAAAAATTAATATTAAAATAACATGTGGCGACAATTGAGCAAATTGATAATAAGAGAATGAAGAAGAACTTTTCTGTGTGTCTTATTATTGATAGGAAGAATTTTATTTATAGATACAACATGGTAACCCATAAAGTATACAAATCAAATATTTACATAAAGAGTAATAAATCATATGGGTATCAATCATATGAGTAACTGTATCAAATCAATGGACAACCATTCATTCATAACACTCTCCCTTGGGTACCCATTGGTACCCATTGATAAGAGAATGTGTCTCGTTAAAACCTTACTAGGAAAAACTCTTTAGGATAAAAACCTAATGAAGGAAAAATAGTACACCATTCTATATAATATTGTTCTTTACATTTTCTATTTCTCCCCTTCATATAAAATTACATCATTAAGATAATGGAATCTAATTTTGTGAACTAATTGCTCAAAAGTTCTCCTTGGCAAAGACTTTGTAAATAAATCTGCTACATTTTCGCATGAACGAATCTTTTGGATCTCTATATCATCCTTTCAATTGAACAATGCACTATTGTCTTCATATATTGTTGTTGATTCCATTCTTCTCAAGGATAGACCACAGGTTTGTGGCACATGTTGAATTTTAGACATTAACTAAACATATTCACGACTTACCTCATGTAACTACTAAAAATTATTCATGATTTTGACGATATTGTTGTTATGGTCTCTTTCACATATCGTCATGAAATTATTTTTCTACCACATGTGAATAAATATCTTTTTATGATCAACCATTGTGACATTGTGAGAATATAATAAATAAATGCATCTACATAATCCATTAGATCCAATTTTGAATCATTTAGATAAAATAATTTCATATTTGTAGTACCCTTAAGGTAACAAAGTATATTTTCTACCCTAATTTGTTGTCTTCTTGTAGGTGAAGAACTATATCTTGCTTAACAAATTTACAATAAACGCAATATCACATCAAATATAATTAGCATGATACATTAGTGTTCTTATAACACTAAAATATGATACTTCTAGGTCAAGAAGAACTTCATAATTTTCTTGAGGTCTAAGAAGAGTATTTATCAACATGTAACGACCTCACAACTATTAGAGTGCATAATGAATGTGACTTGTCCATTTAGAACATTTTACACACCTTAATTATATAAGTTTCTTGATGTATAAAAAACACCTTTGCTTAAATACTCAATTTGTAATCTCAAACAAAACTTTTGTCTTTTCAAGATCCTTCATCTTAAATTTTTTCTTTAAGCAATTGATTGCCTTTGTGAACTCATTAAGAGTTCTAACGATGTTTATGTCATCTGCATAAACAATAATTATGGCAAATTTATTTTTGGATCTTTTCGTATACATACAAGAACAAATATGATTATTTCTATATCCTTCTTTTAATAAGTACTCAATAAGACGTTTATGCCACACACGTCTTTATTACTTTAATTAATAAAAGGGTTTGTTAAATTTTATTGAATAACCCTCTTTAGAATTTGTCTTGTTGTGCAAATAAAATCCTTCAGGAATTTTCATATAAATATGATTCTTAAGAGAACCGTAAAATAGGGTGTAACATCATCCATCAGATGTACATGCAAACCTTGTTGTGCAACTAGGATAATCAAATATTTCAATGTTGTTGCATCCAATACCAGTGAATGTATTCTAACAAATCAATATCAGGTTTTGTGAAAAACCTTGAGCAACCAATTATGCTTTGAATCTAATAATTTCATCATTCTTAATTTGATTTTTGCACAAAAATGCATATGTACCCAATGGATTTCACACCTTCAGGTATGTGAACAATAGGTTCAAAAACCTTTCGTTTAGCAAACAAATCTAATTATGCTTTTTTGCATATTTTCATTTTGGCCAACCATTTCTTTGTCGACAATCTTAAATGATCATTGGTTATTGATCCCCATTGGCATTCATAACATTCATCGTTATATTATATGTAAAAGTTTTATCAATGTTGACTTCATTTTCATTTCATATTATATGACTCATGACATAATTTATTGAGATCTCATCATTTTGAACAATTTGAGGTACTTGAGGTTCTTTTGGAACCAAATCATTAATTATGTCAAATGAATCTTTTGGGATTTTCACTTTTCATTTAGGTCATCTTGCCTTTTTTTTTCCTTTTTCTCATCTGAGTATTTTTATCTTTGAAACCATTAGTTCTACCACACTTCAAGCGTGTCTTTGGAACTAACAGGCCTACCACGCTTCAGGCGTGTTATGAATTAATATCAATTATCTTTGGAGTATTAGCAGCTGATATTGACTAATATTGAAAATGAATTATTCTTTGAACTTCTAGTTCACATTCTTTTGTACGTGGATAAAGATGAAATAATGATAATTCATTCCAACCAATACCTTTTTCCAATTGTTTTCTTTCTCTATCTAATGTTGAAAAAACTTATTCATCAAAGTGATAGTCGAAAAGTTGAACCATAAATAAGTTTCCTGTTAATAGTTCAAGATATTTCATTATTAAGGGAGAATCATATTCAACCTATATTCTCAATTGTCTATGAGGACCCATCATAGTTCCTTTTGGTGGGAAAAACATATACACCACACCCAAATCTTACATGACAACATTAGGTCATTGACTAAAAACCAACTGCATAATAAATTATTTGTAATAACTTGTTGGTTTGATGGGGATCAATAATGCAACATGCAAAATTGCATATCCCTAAGTAGCCATTGGAAGATTAACTCTCATAAGTAATGGTCTTGCAACCAATTTTATACGTTTTAGTAATGATTCTGCAAGTCTATTTTGAGTATGAACATGTGCTACTGGATGCTCAACTTCAATTCCAATTGATATGCAATACTCATGAAAAGCATGAGATGTAATTTCACCAGTATTATCAAAACATTTTCTTAATCGGATAATTTGGGCGGTGATGTACTAATAACTTTGTAAAGAATTGATTGCGAGTTGATAATAAAAAAATGTGACCATCTAGTTGATGCATCAATTAAAACCATGAAATATATAAATGATCCACATGGTGGGTGTATTAGACCACAAATATCACCATGTATTCGTTATGAAAATGAAATTGACTCATTTCTAATTTTTCTGGTGATGGTCTTATCATCAACTTTTGTGAACGTATAGTATATAAGAAGTCATTGGTCTGAAGAAGTTTCTTGACTCTTAAGTGGGTGTCCACATGAGTTTTTCAACTATTTTACGCATCATGATATATCCAGGATGACTGAACCGATGATGCCAAAAAAGAAATTCATTTCTATTTGTAAGCTTCTAGCTTACAATGACATGCGTCTTAATCACATTAATATATGTATAGTACAAGCCATTAGAGAAGGCTAATAATTTCTCCAATACACATTCTTTATTCGACTCAATTTGAGTGATATAAAGATATTCAATATTTCTTTCATTATTTGTCTCAATATGATATCCATTTAGACAAATATCCTTGAAACTTAATATGCAATCTTGTACCTCTTGGTAGAAGTACAGTAGCTCTTCTTGAGCCTTCAATTATATTTGTAGTACCAAAAATAGTACTAACATTGACTTCTCATATTACCAAATAAGAGAACAATTTATTATTCTTGAAAATTGTATGAGTTGTTGCGCTATCATAAGACACATATCCTCATCATTGGTGTCTAACATTCATTATTCATATAAACATAAATATTAATATTAGAAAATCTCATTTTTTTAACACTCTTATCACCAATGAGGTGATCAATGCTTCCATTTGGTTGAGCAGAGAAAATAATAATGTTAAGATGAGTAGCATCCATATGGCCATAATCAGAATCATCATCTTCATAAGTAAATTGTGTTTCTATGTTCTTCTCATTATTTTTAAAGATGCTTTGATGTACAGTAAGTACAACTCAAATGGCCTTTACTATCGTAATGAAAACTTATATTCTCATCTTGCACTCACTTTTATATTATGAAATTGCCTTATCTCTAGTCGACTTGGGACTTCCAACACATCTTCCTCACATCGAGGTATACATATCTCGTGCATGGAACTAAACATTAATGGATGGTCCTATAGCGGCCTGATAGCGGGTGAAATTATATGCCCAACAAACACAAATCTCGCTACGGTAGGCTTTAAACAATGACTATAATACCATGTTAAGAAGTGAACTTTAAACCTAACTCAACCTCACAAAATTGGCTTGTAAGGTGAGGTTTGTACCACATTTTTCTTTTCCTTTTTTCACATTATTGTGTCAATCTGGTGACAAAATGTGTCTTTGAAATTTCCTTTATAACCATGTCCATAATCAATATCACGATCATGAAAATATAAATCAAATGTTGTTGCATTCACTTATGGGAATGGAGCAGAACCAATTAGACAGGTTTCATGATTTTCTATCAAAAGCTCATTGCTTTGTTTAGCCATACAAAGGCATGAAATAAATTCATAATATTTATTGCAGCATTCACTTCTAGGAATGGAGCAGATTAGGCGGATCTCATGATTTTTCATCAAAAACTTTATTGCTTTGTTCAACCATACAAAGACATGAAATAAATTCATAATACTTGTGAAATTTCTTTTCTTAATATTGTTGTCGAATGAGAAAAATAGTTGCCTAGATGCTTTATTTCTTTCTTTCTTTAATGGTAGCCCAAAATCCATTGCATCTAAATGTATTTCAACATTTAAAATCCAATATAAGGAATTTTTCATTGTAATATCAAGATGACAAATTCAAAATTTACAATTGACATGTTTAAAATTAGTACATAAAATAATAGTAATAATCATCATAAAAAAAATAATAATAACAATAATAATCATTGTCATAATAAAAATAAATATAATAAGACAAAGATGAGAATTGATAAAGTCAAACAATTCTTATCACAAGAAGAACATTATAAGGTAAAATTATAAATGGAGAAAGGATTAGAAAGATTCTGGATTGAGACAAGCAGAGCACTATCATTAAAGAGAAAAAACTTCCACTAATCCTTAATTGGTTGGAGCATGGTGTTAATAACGTGTTATAAAATAGAGCTAATAATAGAGAAAAAAGATAAAGGGAAAATAAAGAATAAAAGAATGGGGGCAAGTTTTCTGTGTGTCTTATTACTGATAAGAAGAGACATATTTATAGATACAACATGGTAACCCATAAAGGATACAAATCAAATCATTAATACAAATATTTACCTTGAGAGTAATAAATCATAGGAGTATCAATCATATCAATCATATGAGTAACTTTACCAAATCAATGAACGACCATTCATTCATAACATTTAAAAGTTTATAAAAATTATTAGAGACCCAATTGAATGTTTCCAATTTTATAAAAGACTTAAAACATAATTAAACATATTTTTTATTTCTATAACTAAAATTTATTTTATCTATAACTATATACTTATACATATATATACCTATACCTGATATTTTTCTAATCTTACCTTTTTATTACTTTTAAAATTTAAATAATTCATGGTGGATCATACTTTTATAGACTTGGACCCAAGTTAACCCTAATCTACTTGAGTTCAAACTGACTTAGTTTAACTTAGACGTATCTTGATTTTAAATTTTTAAACTTAAAAGTAATTATTTGTTCTAAATTCAATTAAATTTAAATTTTAAAAAATCCATTTAAATAATTTCAAATAATAAAATTTTAGAAAATTGGAAATTGAATTTAATAATTTACTTTTTTTTATCACGATTGTTGATTTTTATACCTATATACAAAAAGAAAACAACAACCTAGGTATAAAAAACAACAATCGTGATAAATAAAATAAATCAAGAGGAAACTTAGGTTATGATCCCCATATGTACATTATATCTATGTTTCTTTCTCATCGCACCAGGAAAGAAAATCAAGATAAAATTGAGGTACTCTACAGATGAAAGACCAAATACCAAAATTGTGGAAGACCAGTTACCAAAATTATCATCATTCTCAATAGTTAATCCAAGTAGGCTTATCCTCTCAGACTTTGAAATATCGGTAAAGTTTATTACTCTTTATATTTTCTTAAACCAACATTAACTTCATTAATACTTCATTCAAACTAAGTTAATTTAAGTTCATTCTTGTGTGTATGTTTTCCTCTCTCTTACATTTTATCGCTTCCGTGCTTGCCATGTACTCTAATTTCTACGTATTGATGTGGTAGTTGATTTTGAGTCAATTTTTGTAAGCTATTCCACGACAAATTGAGTAAAACACAATCCAAAGAGAAACCCAATTCAATATTCTAATATTAAGAGAACAATTGACTATATGATTAGCCATTGATAAGTTCGGTGTGGTTTGATCCAAGCTTCACTTTTTAATTTTGTTAGTGCAAAATTTGACATCTACTACATCATTTTGCTCATAAGAAGAAGAATACCAACATTGAAAACAATCGGCATTAATGGTGCAGTTTAGAATTTTGGACATATATCGAAGAATAAACAGAGTATTTTGACTCTTTTACCCTCTTGTCATTTTTATTCAGAAAAGAAAAATAATCAAAATAGTTATACGTAAAACTATCACTATAATTTTTATATCTACTTACTATATCTTCATTCATACTAGTATTCTCAATAACAACATGGTTCTTTATTAATTACCCAGTTTACACATGAATTCTAACTTTCTATCAAATAACGTAAAATTCAACCACCATATATTTTTTTCATATAAAGTTAAAAGTCCATGATATACTGTTGAAGGATTGAATTTTTTTAATCTTATTTTCTTAAAATATAAATATAATAACAGTAATAGTTTTCTTAAAAAGAAATTAAATAATTTTCATGTCTTTCTTTTTTTCATATATTTCTCTTATTGTTCTTTCTTTTATATACAATGAAAGTGAAAATTCGAAAAATAACACCTGATATTTAATAACATGGTATTTGATTCATGTTCTCATAAAATGTGCAGATGTAACAAAATTGTTCTAGTTGAGAAAAATAGTGATTCCTTTTAGAGTATTTATTGTAGTGTACTTCTTTTTATCATACCATTTTTTTTTATAATTAAATATCCTGCTGAATTATAATTTTATGCTAAAATTAAAGTTGACATTTTTTATGTTCTATCCCATTTATTTTTTATTTGATGATTATATAATAATAATTACTTCTATTAGAATTTTTTATATTATTTAACATATTTATTTCGAATTACGTATTAATTTTGATTTAATTGTAATAAAAAATATTTATGTTTATATAAGAAAATAATTATCAATTTATTTATTAATATTCAAATCATATTATACTTAATCCGTATTAATGCAAATAAGATTAAGACGGTAAACCTAATATTTGCCACGTGGAGAGTTTTGATTGGAAATAGAAAAGTGAAGTTTGTCGGTAGTGTATGTTATAGAGTGTGAACATGCTTCCTAGACACAGACATCAATCAACGGCTGGGAACTTCACTTAATATTCTGTGCTCTGAAAAAAAGAAGAAGGAAAAACCTAAATTTTGAATTACAAATTTAACCCTAATACTAATATTGACATTTAATAAAATATTAAATTGTTCGAATAAAGCATTAAATCTTATTAGAAAACAACCTGTATAAATGAGGCTATTAATATGCCAATTATTTTTATTTAAGATAAATGGATAAATTCATTCTTAAATATTCTAAATTTAGTCTTTCAAAATATAAAATACTGATTTAATTTCTGAATATGTGAAAATTGTAAATGAGCTTCAGAATATTATAAGTTATTAATAAAATAGTTCTTAATTTCTTGGTAAGTTAATCTTTAAAATTACATTTTAAAGACAAAATGGTCCTCTAAATTTCATATTCATATACGAAATAATTGTTTTTATTATTTATGTCAAAGCTACGGATAAAAATTGTCAAAACTAATTATAATATTTATGATGTACTAAAAGATAAAATAAATAATTATTGAAGTTCTTGATAAATCGAATTATTTAAATTTAACTTATTAAGTATTCGATTAAAAATTATACAAAAATAACGATAAAATTTGATATAGAATTTTATGTAAAATATCCGTATCTTTTAATTAGATGAAGCCAAATGTGTCATGAACTCATCCCGTTTAATTAAGCAAATAAGTCCAAATTTGGTAAAATTTTAACATAATTTTATTTTATTATCCACTTAAAACTTCAAAGATTGCAATTTTATTTTATACATATACATCTTATTTAAATAGGCAAGAATCATAATTTCATTTATTCATCATAATAAATGCAAAACCTTAAACAAAAAATTTCTTAATTAACCGTATTTTAGTGATAGGTTCTATAAGAATTACACGATCTATTTAATCAAATAGCTAGCGACAAACTCCTATATTTATAATCTCCTATATTTATAATCGCTGCAAAATTAACCTTTCATACTCTAATTTATAGTAACGACATATCACATCAACACATTTTGAATTAATTAAATTTTATCAAAAGTATAATAAAGTTATAAAATAGATTCGTTAAATAGCACATGAGAGTTGCAATTTCTTTTTGTAAATTTTAATACATCTAAGTCAATAAAACGTGTTAAAAATGTATTAAAAATATAATCAAACTATAAATGGATCAAATAAGTTCGGTTGAACAAAAATGGATTGAATAAGTTGAGTTATATTTCAAATCTTTTAATCAAATGAAGGTTAAGATTTGAATTTGAATACTTCAAATCAAGAAACCTAATACAGTAACTTTTTTGAATTTTTACTTTCAAAATTAGACTTATTTATCCCCCTATTCAAAATATTCTATGCTTAAATCATACCTACTATAGTTTCTGTTCAATAAAAAGTATGCTAAAAATCGTCTTATTTTTTAAATAAAATTCCTAGCCAAAAGATATCACTTTTCCAAAAAATACATAATTATATAATAATATAAATTTCTTCACGCTACCAATGTTTCAATTTTTTGTCATAATCAAATGCATAAACCTCTTTATATTTAATATAGTAATGTATGGATCAACAAAATTCACTCTTTTAACTTTATTTCTCTTTCCCTATTTTCACTTCTATTTCTTTAATAAAATTAATTGAATATACAAATTTGTGGAAAGTAATTTAAAAAAGTGAGATTCTTTTATTTATTAGGCTTAAATATACATTTGGTCCCTATTTTTGTTGATTTTATTCAATTTGGTCCCTATTTTCGTTTTATGTTCAATTAGATCCTCATTTTCGTCAAATTGTGGTCAATTTGGTCCTTTTCACTAAC
>Ga0214543_1011115_pt1 | contig 12863 bp, 9 predicted proteins | sample CNSS2metaG_FD_160094 | JGI IMG/M metagenome (GOLD analysis project Ga0214543, IMG submission 160094) | Root nodule microbial communities from cowpea collected in UCLA plant growth center, Los Angeles, California, USA - CNSS2 | ecosystem: Host-associated > Plants > Roots > Nodule | place: USA...
TATATATTTTTTTTTTTTCTTATTTTATATATATATATATATATATATATATATATATATATATATATATATATATATATTTCAAAGTAGGTAACAATATTGAGATGTAAGTATAAATGGTTAAACTTTCTTATTAATTTTATGTGTGATTATTTCACATTTGTATTTGTTTTTCATAAATCTAATTATAAGAAGCTTCCATTATTTTTCAACAAGAAAGAAAAAACTTACAAAACTATTGTTCAAAGGGATTTTATATTGATGGTGGTTAGTGATCATTTATATGGATTTATTGATGGCTTGTTTTAAATGTTAGTGAAAAACTGTGACATTATATTAAGTCTGAACAATATATCACAAGATATGACTAATCTGTGTCAAATTATTAGAAGTTGAATTTCTTGTATAAAACCTAAATATGAAGAGAAACTTCTCAAACAACTTAAGAAAAAGAATGGATTCACATTACTTGGCTTTGCAGTCAATGATTGTCATTCTTCGGTAAATCATTCAACACGTTGATATAAGTTCAAACATGAGAAAAGAATGGAACTTGACTCATTAAAACTATGCATTAAAAATAAATAAAAAGAAGAATGTTTTCCAAAAGTCTATTTAACAAAGGTACATATTTGTCTTTCAGCTGGAAACTCCGCGTTCTCTAACACGAAAAATTTCCCTTATAAAATTTCTTGTTACATAATTTTGAGTGAGAAAAGTAGGTTTAAATACACATGTGTCAACTTCCAACAAAATTTTCAGTCAAAGAAATAGCATTGAAACTTTTGATGGCCATATAAGACAAGAAGAATGGGAGATGGAAGTTGTTATGCTCATAATGTAAACTCACTTATCTTCAAATTAGAATATGAATTTCCAATTAGGACAAAAAGCAGAGACAAAAATCTGAGACTAAGAACCAAACACTTAGTTTTACACATCACTCAGACTCTTCTTCACCAACACCACTTGCATTCTATCATCTATAAATATCACTTCATTTTTTCTCCACAAGAATCATACTCAGACAACAAAAACAACTTCACAACGTTTTTCCGATATGGCATTTCTAAAGGGTTTTATCGCGTTTGTTCCGTTCCTTCTTTCATCACTGATGCTGCATCATCTTTCTCCTACTTCTGTCATAAGGTAATTAATACTGTTACTCATTTGTTTTTAATTGTTATATATCTCTTCCTTCAATAAACCCTAATTTGGTTTAAATATAAATGGTTGAATGATTTTGTTTGATGGGCTTAAGAGACGTTACATTTTATTATTATTAGGGTTTTATTTATCTTTTAAAGCAATGTGATGATCATATTTGTAGCTAAGATCAACACCAAAAGAACTTTATATATATATATATATATATATATATATATATATATATATATATATATATATATTTATATATATATTTATTGAATCATTGTATTTACAATATTTTCTTTTGATGCAGTGCTCAAAGTGATTATGTGAGACGCCCATCATCTCCTCTTTCTCCACCAACTCAAACTGGAAGAACCCAGTCGTATGTTACAAAAATAACTCAGAAATATTAGTTTTATTAGTTTATCATGTATCTAAAATGATTTTATTTGGTTCTTTTTGTTTAATAAATTATATTTTAGTTCAATTACTTTAAATTACTATTTTAAATTCAAATAATCACACTCTATTGATTTTTATTATTTTAATATACTTTTTCTCTTACCTTGTATAATAATATATTGTGGTACTTTATTTTTTTCTATGAAGGACTGAAAGAGATTCTGACAAAGCACCGCCTCCAGATACCGAAACTCAGAACGAAATACTAAATTCCGATATAATAATTGAAACGTACGTTCTTACCCTATATCTTAATATAACTTCATATATAACTATTATTGTTTTTATTTTAGTATTATAGTTTCGAAAGTATAAAAGAATGCATAGTTTTTTAAATGTATTTAAGAGAGATTAATTGAGTTTGGTGTGATAGAATGGGGAGGAAGAGGTTGAAAGAGGGAGAAAAGAAAACGAAAGATAATTAATTACGAGAGAAAAGAGGAGTGTGAAAATTATTGAATATTTTAATAGGGTTTAAATTGACTTTTACATTCTATATTTTCATCACCAACTTAAGATAGATCATGTTAAGTAATTTATTTTATTTAAGTAAAGTATGATGTTAATAACTAAAATGTTAATTACATTTCAATAATATAAAAGAAATTATGTTAGTATAGTAACACAAATATCAATAATATATTTATGATAAAAAAAAAAAAAATACTGATTCTAGGACGTTATCTTCTCCATTTTCATCTCACGTTCAACTCAGAAAAAAAAATGTGGTACAATTGTAATATTGAATTGCAAAAGTATGTAACTTGAATATCAATTATATATCAATGATATAAAAAGTATATTGCTTATTTTTTTCATATAGGATTTTATCTATTCCATCTCTACCTTCACCACCAATTCAAACTACTCAAGCTGAGGAGGAGGCTTTGTCAAGCAATTCTAATATACAAATACAAGAGTATGTTTGTAAAAATTCCAAACTCAAATTATATATTAACGATATAAAATAAATTATTGACTTTTTCTTTCCTTTTATAGGACTTCATCTCTTCCATCTCCATCTCCACCACCAAATCAAATTAATAAGCAATCGCAAATGTATGTTTCTAATAACTCAAATATTAATTATGTATAAATGATATCAAATAAATTATTTACTCCTTTTTTCTAGGTCACCCTCTCCCTCATCTACATCTATTCAAGCACAGGAGGAGGATCTCTCAAGCAATTCTAATATAGAAGTACAAAAGTATGTTTGTAAAACTTTCAAAATTCAAATTATGTATTAACGATATAAAATAAATTATTGACACTTTCTTCTTTTTTGTAGGGCTTCATCTCCTCCACCTCCATCTCCACCAAAAAATCAAATTAATAAAGAACTGCAAAAGTATGTTGCTAATAACTCAAATATCAATTATGTATCAATAATATCAAATAAATTATTGACTCTTTCTTTCTTTTTGTAGGGCTTCAGCTCCCCCACCTCCATCTCCACCAAAAAATCAAATTAATAATCAACTGCAGTATGTTGCTAATAACTCAAATACCAATTATGTATCAATAATATCAAATAAACTATTGACTCTTTCTTTCTTTTTGTAGGGCTTCAGCTCCCACACCTCCATCTCCACCAAAAAATCAAATTAATAAACAACTAGAAAAGTATGTTGCGAATAACTCAAATATCAATTATGTATCAATAATATCAAATAAATTATTGACTCTTTCTTTCTTTTTTAGGGCTTCAGCTCCCCCACCTCCATCTCCACCAAAAAATCAAATTAATAAACAACTACAAAAGTACGTTGCTAATAACTCAAATATAAATTATGTATCAATAGTATCAAATAAATTATTTACTCCTTTTTTTTTTGGACACCCTCTCCCCCATCTCAAAGTACTCAGGAGGCTCTTTTAAGCAATTCTAATATAGAAGTACAAAAGTATGTTCGTGAAAATTTAAACTTCAAATTATGTATTAACAATATAAAATATATTATTGACTCTTTCTTTTTTGTAGGGCTTCAGCTCCCCCACCTCCATTTCCACCAAAAAATCAAATTAATAAACAACTACAAAAGTACGTTGCTAATAACTTAAATATCAATTATGTATCAATAGTATCAAATAAATTATTGACTCTTTCTTTCTCTTTTGGCAAGATAGTATAAGAACTTAAGAGAGAATAAAAATACTAACGGGTTTTTCATGAATTTTTCAGGACTCAAGAATCTGCTTCAAATCCCTTAAAGATGGTCACAAACAATGATACAATGCTTCACGATGAGCTTTAATTCAAGACAAATACAATGTAACAATATTGTCCAATAATACAGCATTGCTTATGATTTAATCCTTCAAATAAAAATAAGTGTTTTTAACATTATAGGTATTTTTTTACCAATTTTTAATCTTTTCGACCACTTAGTGTAATGTGAGATGGATTTTTGAATTTCTCTTAAATGAAGAATTATCACAAATTGATGTGGAGCTTATTGGATTGTAATAAATTTTAATGCTTCAATTTTGTGCTAAAGATATAACTTTTGTATCATAGTATATTTTGTAATGACTGATATTTTGATTCCAAAATTATTCATTATAGAACTCAATTTCAGATTATATTTTAGATTGTAATGTCCAAAATCATATATTTTAGTTAAATAGTAATGAGAATTAAGATAAAAAATAAAAACAAAGAGCAGAACATGTAGAAGAACCGTCGATGGGAAAAATAATATGAAAATGTCTTTTAAGATTGAGATTAATTACAATAATGATAATTAGTGAGTTTAGTTTATTTTCAAAATTGGCTTAAGAGTAAATTTCTTTTAGTAGTGAATTATATTCTGTTATAATTTAGCTTCTGTTCCGAGATACAAAACTTTCTCCAAACTTTGCCATATGAAGTATAGATATAATACTCTACACTCTTGGCTAACGAAGTTAATGTAATCGGTGGAACATAATTTAATATTATGAAGGTAATATTGATCTAACCAAGACTATTCCTTCACTAATTCTAATATATAGTATGTAAAATAATTGTTTATCGTATACACGTTGGTTTAACTTGCACTTCAAATAATATTTAGTAGTTATTTAATGTGTATTGCATTTGAATTGTGTTTAGCAGACACTAAGAAATTTATAAAAAGAATTTGTGAGTGACAATATTTATAATTTTATTATCATTTTATTCAAGAGGGGCACATGGAAGTTTTTTTGAGTGTTTATTTGAAGAAAGTTCTCTGTTTTTTTTTTTCTATTTGAAAATACAAAAACAAATTTAAAAGTTAAATATGGAAAAAAGAAAACATAAAAATTCAGTAAGTAGAGTTCATGAACTCAAAATTAACAACATTGATCTATTAATCGATAATCAAGGTAAAGTAAGTTGACAATTCGATAAAACTTAAAATAAAAACACTTCTAAATTAAAAGGAAAGACAAATACAGACCAATCGAACCTCTCAAATCAATGCAATCGATTAGAAAGAGTTCAATTAGGTTAGAATTACATTTTTTTTTCATGAACAAGTAAAAATTATAATTAGTCTATCTTCAAAATTATGGATCAATTTATTCTTCCACCTTTAGAAATGTGTAAATTTAGTTCTTTTAGCCAAATTTTGTTAAGTTTATTTGACGTTTCAAATGTGTTTCTTAACTAACATTGAAAGGAAAATGTGTCAAACAGTAAACTCAAATGCTATCTTGAAATGTGTTTAACATGTTAAATAGACTTAACAAAATTTGGTTAAACGTACTAAACCCACATATTTCTAAAGTAAAGGGACTAAATTGGGGTAAAATTTCAAAAAGGAACTAATCCTAATTTTCCTTAAAAGTTAAGAGACAAAAAATATATTTAACTAATTATGTTATAACACTTACTCCAGTCAATTATCTGAGATTAAATAACGTTATTGTACAAATTCCAAGTCTGATGATAGAATCGCTATCAATCACCATACCTCCAAGGTATTGTCTACTTTGGAGCATGTCCTTCAAATCATAATGTTCGCTTTGAAGGACAAAACCATGACGAAGCACACGCTTCAAAGTGGACAATACCTCAAATCTATTGTGATTGATAGTGATTCTGTCATTGAACTTGGGATCAGAACATTAGCATCCGTCGTTGGGCTGATAACGAAACCATCGGTCTCCTAAGCCCTCCATTGGGGATGATCTATCATTTCATTTAGACCTCGATTAGGGGCTTATGTTCCTATCGCACCCAATAGGCCCACATCATTAGAAGTCAAGCCCTAAGGCAGTTTAAATTCTCCTTCATCCTTCCACTCTCTAAGGCACCTTCTAAGGACAAAATCGTGATGGAGTACACACTTCAAAGCAGATAATACCTCAGATATATGGTGATTGACAGTGATTCTATCCTTGGAGTTAGGATATGAACATTGGTGCCACCGTGGGGCCAATAACAGAACCAACAATCCCTTAAGCCCTCCATTGGGGTTATTTGCTCATTTTCCTTACACCTTTACTAGGGGACTTGTTCCTAACACACCCAACAGTCTCAAATCACTTAGAAGTATATGCCTACGGTACCTTAAATACCATTTCCTCTTTCCACCCTCTAAAATACCCTTTAAGGACAAAATTGTGATGGATCACAAGCTCTAAAGCGAACAGATGTATGGTGATTGATAGTGATTTTATCATCGTATTTGAGATTGAGACATTTGGTGATTCACAATGATTTTATCATCAGACTTGAAATCGGAACATTTAGTGATTGACAACGGTTCTATCATCAGACTTGAATTGGAACATTGGCGCCCATCATGGGATTGATAACGGAACCATTGGTCTCGTGAGGTTGATAACGAAATCATCCGACCCTAAAAAGCCCTCACTTGGGGATGATTTGTCCTTCCCCTTATACGTCGACTTGGGGGCTTACATTCTTACCACACCCAATAGTCTCACATTGCTTAAAAGTCTAGGCCTAAGGTGGTTAAATACGCTTTCCTTCTTCCACCCTCTAAAGTGCATTTTAAGGATAAACTTGTGATAGAGCACGAGCTCCAAAGCGAACAATACATCATATGTATGGTGATTGAAAAGGATTTTATCATCGAACTTGGTATTGAAACATTAGTGCCTACCGTAGGGCTGATAAGGTAACCATCCGTCCCTTAAGCCTTCTATTAGGGATGATATGTTCATTCCCCTTATACCTCATCTAGGAGGCTTATGCTACTGTATATATTTCACAATGGAGGAAAACCATGGATGAGGAGATGGAAGCAATAAACAAAAATGGCACATGGGAATTGGTAGACTTACCGGACGGTTGATGTAAAGTAGATTTATATAACCAAATTCAAAAAGGATGGTGAGGTGGATAAATATAAAGCAGACTTATGATGAAGGGGTATGCACGAGAGTATGGGGTAGACTATACTGAAGTACTTGCACTAGTAGCCCGTGTGGAAACCATTTGCTTGGTAGTAGCACTTGCATCTCAAAAAGGATGGACACTTTATCAACAAGATGTGAACTCTGCCTTTTTTACATGCAGAACTAGATGGAACAGTGTATGTAGACCAACCTTGTGGCTATGAACAAAAATGAGTTGAGCATAAAGTGTACAAGTTAAAGAAGGCTCTTTACAGACTTAAGGAAACACCATGTGCTTGGTATAACTATATAGAAGCATATTTCTTGAAGGAAGTATTTAAGAAGTGTGAATACGAGTATACTCTCTTTGTGAAGAAAGCAAAAGAATATATAATATTAATTGTTAATCTATATGTTGATGACCTTATCTTTACTGGCAATGATGAGTTGATGTTTGCAAATTTTAAGAGCTCCATGGAAGATGAATTTGCCTTGAAAAATCTTGGTAAAATGAGATATTTTTTGGGTCTTGAAGTTATGAAATGAACATATGGAATTTTCTTATGTCAAAAGAAATATGCATTAACAATGCTACATCGGTTTGGAATGGATAAAAGCAATCCAGTTCAAAATCCAATTGTTCCTGGTGCTAAACTCTCAAAGGATGATATTGGTGTAAAGGTGGATAAGACTTATTACAAACAAATTGTGGGAAGTCTTATGTATCTAACCTCTACCTGACCCAGTATGATGTTCGTGACAAGCTTAATTAGCAAGTACATGGAGAATCCTACTCAGCTACATTTATTGGAAGCTAAAAGAGTGCTGAGATATCTAAAAGGAACAATTGAGTTTGGCATTTTCTACAAAATGGGAGGTAACAAGGAACTTCTTGCTAACATTGGCAGTGATTATGTAGGGGACTTAGATGACAAAAAAATCACTTCCATTTATGAGTTCTTATTATGTTCAGTTGTCGTTGCTTGGTCTTAAACAAAACAACAAATTGTGAGTTTATTAACTACTGAGGCATAATTTATAGGAGCAACATCATGTGCTTGTCAAGCCATTTGGCTAAAAAGGGTGTTGGAAAAATTATGTAGAATGCAAAGTCAAACTACTGTAATTCATTGTGATAATATCTCTACTATTAAGTTCTCAAAAAATTCGATAATGCATGGTCGTTGCAAACATATTGATGTTTGCTTTCATTTCCTTCGAAGTCTTACAAAGAGTGGAACTATCAAAATGTTACATTGTGGGACACAAGAACAAATGGTTGATATTATGACCAAACCTCTGAAATTGGATACCTTTTTTAACTATGCGAAGGTCAATAGGAGTTTGTGCTGAATGTGATATAAACTAATTGCTACCATTCAGTTTAAGGGAGAATTTTTTAGTATTTTACGTTTTCAAGTTCATTTAGTATCTTTATGCTTTTGAAGTTCTGTTATGTATCAAATAAGTCTACCTTATTTTTAGGAAGTATTGTGCTTTATGTGCATAAGTAGTTTTTGTCAGTTTCTCTTTTCTAATGTAAGGCTATAAAGTAGCTAAGCCTTTTCTTTAATAACACATAGTGCATTTTGCTCATTTTGCTTTTATATTACTCTTTACATATAGTTTCAACAGCCAATTCCTCAATGAAGTCCATTATGATATGCTGCCAAACATGATTTGGTATTGGAAGAGGTTGTAGTAGTCCATGGTAGGCAGAATTGTCAAGTTTACAAGTTTGACATACTTTGCATCTTTGGATGAAAGTTTTAACATCCTTAATGAGACCTTTGTAGCACATGATGACCTTTAGTCTTTTAAGGGTAACATTTCTTCCTGAATGCCCACCAATAGCTAATTCATGCAGCCATTGTAGTAAAGTATTTTTTAACCCTTCATCTTTACCTACCACTAACTTACCATTTCTTATTAACTCCTCCCTCTTCCATTCAAAGTGCTTATGAGAAGGTAGATTATCCTTGATTTTTGCAATCATTTTTTGTATAGAATGGTCAATTTGCCACAATAATTTTATTTTTCACAACATGATAGAATCAGGTTAATGAACTTGCACAGAATGGCATACAATTGAATCCTTACAACCATTCTAAAAAGAGCATCTGCAACTACATTATCTCGTCCTTGCTTATATTTAATATTAAAGTTAAATTCCAATATCTTGATAAGCCACTTTTGTTGGAAGGTAGTAGTTAACCTTTGATCCAAAATGTACTTGAGGCTCCTATGGTCAGTTCGGCTAATGAACTTCTCAGGCAACAAGTAATGTTTCCATTTTTAAACTACAAATACCACTACCAACAACTCATTTTCATAAGTTGAGAGTGACTTCCATTAAAGATTCATAGTTCTAATAATGAATGCCAAGGAATGGTGATATTGCATCAATATGACTCCCAACCTACACCCACAAGCATCCACTTCAACAATTTTTTCTTTTTTTGTAAAGTTTGGCAATGATAAAATAGGGGCAACCACTAGTTTGTCTTTAAAGGAGTGAAAAGCTAATTTGCCTAAGGGGTCAAGTAAAATTATCCTTCTTGATCATATCAACTAATGGCTTAGCAATAATGTCAAATCCCTTGACAAACTTCTTGTAATAATTGAAGAGTCTAGAAAATCCCTTAATTGTCTCAGATTTTATGGTAGTAAGCACCTAGTAACTGCTAAAACCTTAGTTGGATAAGTCGAAACACCTTGGCCAGAGATGAAATAGCCCAAATATTCCACTCATGAGACACCAAAATAGCATTTGGATTTCTTGACATATAAGGAGTGTTGTCGTATAGTCCAGAGTAACATATTTAAGTGTAGTATGATCTTGTAAACCAACACTGTAGAGTAATATATCATCAAAGAAGACAAAGAGGAACTTACTCAAAAAATCCTTACAAATATCATTCATTAATCCTTGAAATATTGCACGAGGATTTGTGATCCCAAATGGCATAACCAAATACTCAAAATGGCCTTCATGCATCTTGAAAGTTGTCTTATGCAACATGATACATTCTAACTTAGTTATATCCAACTCTTAGGTTAGGTCTATCTTGGAAAATATTATAGATACATTCAATTCACCTAAAAGATCATCCACCAAAGGAATGGGAAACTTGACTTTAATTGTATTTTTATTAAGGTCTCGATAATCCACACATAGCCCTTAAGACCCAACCATTTTACCGACCAAAACTACAAGACTTACATACAGGCTGTTATTTTGATGTATAATACCATTATCCAATGACTCTTTCACAATCTATCAATTTTATCATCTTTTTTTCCCTATACCTATAAGGTTGTTTCCTAATTGGATTAGCTCCTTGCACAACTGGAATTCTATTGTCATGTCTTCCTCTTGAAGGAGGCAAAGTTCTTGGTTCATTGAAAACATCTCCAAATTCCAACAATAATTGCTCTAAATCACCAGAAATATCACTTTTAGGAGCGTGTGTTGTCAAGGAATGCAGTAAACTTGTCTCTTGGTTGCAATGGAGAAGTGTACCCTACTTTCCAAAGCCTTGGACAATTTTTGTTTCCTCACAGTTACAAAACATTAGTTGTAGCCCTTCTTGGTGCATGTTTCTTGCCTTTAAAAAGAAAATTGCCAACACATTAAGGAAATTCTATGTAATATCCCCTAGTGTCAAAATCCATTTAATTCCCAACAAAAAATCACAACACATTAAGGGAATAAACATAACATCAAAAGTGAGTTTAGTACTTTGAATTGTCCAAGAAAACCTTGTAATTTCAGTAGAAACTATAACTTTAGTGCCATTTGACATTTAGAGGTTGCACTAGGGAGACTTTACAACCATGTTTCTTAACTAATTCAATGTCCAAGAAGTTATGAGCACATATAAGGATTTCTTGACGACATAACTAGTGATTTTTATAATCTTAAAACTAGGCAGACCACTCATAACATTCATTGAAATTACAGGGTTAATATTGTTGTGTTACATTGTTTCCTCGGCAAGGGACATATTGTTCAATGTTTTTGTCATTTCCTCAACTTCCATAACATGAATTTATAAATTTTTGTGTGTTAAACATTCCCCCATAGTGAAATGTTCATCACAAAATTAACATAAACCCTTAGCACATGGTGCACTTATATAAGTTGGGATAAGGCTTTTTGTAGCTTGTGTTTGAGGTTTGAAAGTGTATGATGATTTGGGTGGGTTAGGCAGTATAGGAGGCGTGTTGGTAGGGACATGTTTAAATGGTTTTGGAAATGGTTGTGAGGTTGGGGTGGAATTGGTGCTAGATTCATATAATTTTTACAAGGAAAATGCTCTATGTATAAATATCAGTTAGAACATACGTACCATAATTTGAAAGTCTTGTTTTAATGAGTGATTGATCCCAAAATTTGATTATTGCATAAATCTTGCAATTGTTCTCGAAGTTGTTGAGACAAAAATTCAATAACTCGTGTACTAACTATTATATCGAATTTGCAGAGTTCCATGAATTTAGTGTTGATCTTCACATTACGACGTGTTTTTAAATTATCTTCAATTTCACGTTTAAGCACTCGATTGCATGTTGAATCTGCCATATATTATGATGTTTCTGGGTACTGAGAGTTTGATACCACTTGATATAGAAGTTTTAGGAATACAAAGAAACAGAAACTTTATTGAATGGAATCTGAAAGCTTTATTGAATTGTGCCGAATTACATTAAAATGAGAGGGCGGAAATATTTTTCGTAAAAACTTATGCAATGCTGTTACAATCAACTTTACATAGTTTATTCACAAACGTAATTACAAAATTACCCCTACTAATGATTGCCTATAATAACGAATAGGATGGTTGCTTCAGGGAAATCGCTGGTAACAAGCGTCGGCCCGTTTAATTTTTTCGCACCCGCTCAAGTTATTATTGGGCCATTTTATTTCATATTCCCCCATTGTTGAGTGTCTTGTGTGTTGCTCGGCCTGTTTGAAATTTATATTTTTGCACCACCGAATTCACTACAATTCCAATTATTTTGTTCTAGTTTGCCCTTGTTACTATCCAAACTCCACACACATCTTTTATTCCATTTTTTATATAATTTTTTCATATTACTTAAAAATAATTAAAAATATATAATTTATAAAATGAAAAAAGTAGTGTTTTTTTTAAGTTTTGGTGTTTGCACGATCGGACACACTATTTAAAATAATTAAAATAAAATAAAATAAATATAAAACGTTTTCAAAATTAAAATAAAATAAAAAATAAAACTGACACTCGAACAAATAATTTTTAAAAGAATTAAGTGATTTCTAAATTTTTTTGGTGAATGAGATACTTCTAAACTAGACCGGTTCATAAAAAAATAAAAATAATTTTCAAAATGATTTTTCCAATCATTTTTTATTTAGAACTGCGTAAACCTGTAAACCTTTATAATATATGTATGTAAGAGTGATAATTAATTTTTTTGAATCCTTTTTCTCAGGATTGTAGGAGGAAAATTTAATAAAAAAAATTACAATTTTTTTAATTAAATGAGTTAACTTGTTTAACCTATCAATTCATGGTAGGTTTACTAGGTTCAAATTTGTTAGGCTCATTAATAAGTGAGATGGATTAAGTTAGCTTAATGAGTGGCCAACCCATGGTGAGTTTAAGCGGCCCGTTTTTACAGCTTTAGTGAATACTAGTGATGTAACTTTTGGAAGTTCTAATCTTGTAATTATACTGGTTTTTTAGAGATTGTATGGATAATATATTGGTAGATTCTTTACTTTTTGGGGTGAAAAATTCTCTATATGTTGAACTTATAGGAGTTTTTCTCCTAAAGAGCATTCTTAAGAAATTGACTTTAAACATATTTAATTGGAAAGGAAATATATATATATATATATATATATATAAAAAAAATATATATATATA
>Ga0214543_1011118_pt1 | contig 12859 bp, 4 predicted proteins | sample CNSS2metaG_FD_160094 | JGI IMG/M metagenome (GOLD analysis project Ga0214543, IMG submission 160094) | Root nodule microbial communities from cowpea collected in UCLA plant growth center, Los Angeles, California, USA - CNSS2 | ecosystem: Host-associated > Plants > Roots > Nodule | place: USA...
AGAATTTTTTTTCTAGACATTGTTTTCAGTTTGCTTCTATCTCTTTTTGGTATATGCTTCCAATTCATAGTTAGCTAACAATAATAATTAACCTGTCAAGTTGAGAATTTAAAATTGATGAGCAAAAGAATTATGTTAATATTAATGTTTCTATTATTATAATTTGTCTGTTTCACATATATTATTGGTATGGTTTAATCATAGTTTTTTATGAACAGATTGGGGAGTCTTCCATAAGTTATCTTTGGTTTGTCTTTGTGATTTTTCAAGCTACCTATGAGATTATATTTGTGTTCACTCAAAGCTCTCGAATTTATGACTTAAAGATACGGTAATATTTAAATTTCTTTGCATTCATTACCTATAGATCCTTTAATATTTTTCATTTAAATTTTTACGCACTTTAGTTTATTTATTTAATACTTTGTACGCATTTAAATTTCTGGGAGCTATTTACATTCTTAAATTGTTTTATTTGAAGTTAGTTTTTGTTTATGTTTTTTTTAGTTTTTCATTTTATATTTCACATGAAATCTGGGTAAAGATGGCATGGAATGTTGGTGTAGAAAATACTTGCTCTATCCAAATATGTCTTACTCTATTTTAAGTTGAATGTTGTAGAATTTTTTTTTCTAGAAATGGTTTTCAGTTTCCTTGTATCTCTTTGTGGTATATGCTTACATTTCTTAGTTAGCAAACAGTAATGATTAACTTGTCAAGTTGAGTATTTAAAATTGATGAGCAAAAAATTTATGTTAATATTAAAAGTTTTTAGTATTATTATTGTTCTGTTTCACCTATATTATTGTTATAGTTTAACGACCTATGAAATTATATTTGTGTTCACTCAAAGTTCATGGAATTGATGACTTAAAGATATGATAATATTTAAATTTCTGTGCATTCGTTACCTATCTTTAGATCGTTTAATATTTTTCATTTAAATTTTTACGCCCTTTATTTTATTTATTTAGAATTTTGTACGCATTTAAATTTGTGGGACCTATTTGCATTCTAAATTTTTTTTATTTGTAGTTAGTTTTTGTTTATGTTTTTTTTAGAATATCATTTTATATTTGACACGAAATATGGGTTAAGATGGCGTGGAATGTTGGCCTACAAACTACTTGCTCTATCCAAATATGTCTTATTCACTTCAAAATTGAATGTTGTAGAATTTTTTTTCTAGACATTGTTTTCAGTTTGCTTCTATCTCTTTTTGGTATATGCTTCCAATTCATAGTTAGCTAACAATAATAATTAACCTGTCAAGTTGAGAATTTAAAATTGATGAGCAAAAAAATTATGTTAATATTAAAGTTTTTTATTATTATTATTATTGTTCTGTTTCTCATATATTATTGGTATGGTTTAATCACTCATGAGATTATATTTGTGTTCACTCAAAGCTCTAGGAATTCATGACTTAAAGATATGGTAATATTTAAATTTCTTTGCATTCATTACCTATCTTTAGATCGTTTAATATTTTTCATTTAAATTTTTACACACTTTGGTTTATTTATTTAAAATTTTGTAGGCATTTAAATTTGTGGGACCTATTTGCATTCTAAAATTGTTTTATTTGTAGTTAGTTTTTGTTTAGGATTTTTTTTAGTATTTCATTTTATATTTGACATGAAATGTGGGTTAAGATGACGTGGAATGTTGGCCTACATACTACTTGCTCTATCCAAATATGTCTTATTCTCTTTTAAGTTGAATGTTGTAGAATTTTTTTTTCCTATAAATGGTTTTAGGTTTGCTTCTATCTCTTTGTGGTATATGCTTCAATTTCTTAGTTAGCTAACAACAATGATTAACCTGTCAAGTTGAGTATTTAAAATTGATGAGAAAAAAATTATGTTGATATGAAAGTTTATTATTATTATTGTTATGTCTCACATATATTATTGGTATGATTTAATCATAGGTTTTTTATGAACAGTTTTGGGAATCTTCCATAAGTTATCTTTGGTTTGTGTTTCTGATTTTTGAAGCAAACTATGAAATTATATTCGTGTTCACTCAAAGCTCTAGAATTTATGACTTAAAGATATGGTAATATTTAAATTTCTTTGCATTCATTATCTATAGATCCTTTAATATTTTTCATTTAAATTTTTACGCACTTTAGTTTATTTATTTAAAACTTTGTACGCATTTAAATTTGTGGGAGCTATTTTTATTCTAAAACTGTTTTATTTGTAATTAGTTTTTGCTTAGTTTTTTTTAGTTTTTTCATTTTATATTTGACATGAAATCTTGGTAAAGATGGCGTGGAATGTTGGCCTACAAACTACTTGCTTTATCCAAACATGTCTTACTCTCTTTTAAGTTGAATGTTGTAAATTTTTTTGTCTCTAGATATGGTTTTCAGTTTGCTTCTATCTCTTTGTGGTATATGCTTCCATCTCTTAGTTAGCTAACAATGATGATTAAATTGTCAAGTTGAGTATTTAAAATTGATAAGCAAAAAAATTATGTTGATATTAAAGTATTTTATTATTATTATTATTATTATTCTGTTTCACATGTATTATTGGTATGGTTTAATCACCTATGAGATTATATTTGTGTTCACTCAAAGCTCTAGGAATTGATAACTTAACGATATGATAATATTTAAATTTCTGTGCATTCATTACCTATTTTTAGATCATTTAATATTTTTCATTCAAATTTTTACGCACTTTAATTTATTTATTTAAAATTTTGTACGCATTGAAATTTGTGGGACCTATTTGCATACTAAAATTGTTTTATTTGTAGTTAGTTTTTGTTTGTTTTTTTTTTAGTATTTCATTTTATATTTGACATGAAATCTGGATAAAGATGACGTGGAATGTTGGCCCACAAACTACTTGCTCTATGCAAATATGTCTTACTCTCTTTTGAGTTGAATGTTGTAGAATTGTTTTTTCCCATAGATGGTTTTAAGTTTGCTTCTATCTCTTTGTGGTATATGCTTCAATTTCTTAGTTAGCTAACAACAATGATTAACCTATCAAGTTGAGTATTTAAAATTGATGAGCAAAAAAATTATGTTGATATTAAAGTTTTTTATTATTATTATTGTTCTGTTTCACATATATTATTGGTATGGTTTAATCATAGTTTTTTTATCAACAATTTGGGAAATCTTCCATAAGTTATCTTTGGTTTGTCTTTTTGATTTTAGAAGCAAACTATGAAATTATATTTGTGTTCACTCAAAGCTCTAGGAATTGATGACACAAAGTTATGGTAATATTTAAAGTTCTTTGCATTCATTACATATCTTTAGATCCTTTAATATTTTTCATTTAAATTTTTATGCACTTTAGTTTCTTTATTTAAAATTTTGTATGCATTTAAATTTGTGGGAGCTATTTGGATTCTAAGTTATTTTATTTGTAGTTAGTTTTTGTTTAAGTTTTTTTTAGTTTTTCATTTTTTATTTGATATGAAATCTTGGTAAAGATGGCGTGGAATGTTGGCCTACAAACTACTTGCTCTATCCAAATATGTCTTACTCTCTTTTAAGTTGAATGTTGTAGATTTTTTTTTCTCAAGATATGGTTTTAAATTTGCTTCTATCTCTTTGTGGTATATGCCTCCATTTCTTAGTTAGCTAACAATGATTAAGCTGTCAAGTTGAGTATTTAAAATTGATGAGCAAAAAAATTATGTTGATATTAAAGTATTTTATTATTATTATTGTTGTGTTTCACATATATTATTGGTATGGTTTAATCACCTATGAGATTATATTTGTGTTTACACAAAGCTCTAGGAATTCATAACTTAAGGATATGATAATATTTAAATTTATGTGCATTTATTACCTATCTTTAGATCAATTAATATTTTTCATTTAATTTTTTACGCACTTTAATTTCAGTTTGCGTCTATCTCTTTATTGGTATGGTTAAATCATGTTTTTGTATGAACCGTTGTTTGGGAGTCTTCCATAAATTATCTTTGGTTTGTCTTTCTTAGTTTTCAAGCTACCTATGATATTATATTTGTGTTCACTCAAAGCTCTAGAAATTGATGACACAATGATATGGTAATATTTAAAGTTCTTTGCATTCATTACATATCTTTAGATCCTTTAATATTTTTCATTTAAATTTTTACGCACTTTAGTTTATTTATTTAAAATTTTGTATGTATTTACATTTGTGGGAGCTATTTGGATTCTAAGCTGTTTTATTTGTAGTTACTTTTTGTGTATGTTTTTGTTAGTTTTTCATTTTATATTTGACATGAAATCTGGACAAAGATGGGATGGAATGTTGCCCGACAAAGTACTTGCTCTATTCGAATATGTCTTGCTTTATTTTAAGTTGAATGTTGTAGAATTTTTTTTCCTATAAATGGTTTCCAGTTTGCTTGTATCTCTTTGTGGTATATGCTTACATTTCTTAGTTAGCAAACAATAATGATTAACCTGTCAAGTTGAGTATTTAAAATTGATGAGCAAAAAAATTATGTTAATATTAATATTTCTGTTGTTATTATTTTTCTGTTTCACATATATTATTGGTATGGTTTAATCATAGTTTTTTATGAAGTTTGGGGAGTCTTTCAACGTAGATTATATTTGTGCTCACTCAAAGGTCTAGGAATTGATGACATAAAGATATGGTAATATTTAAAGTTATTTGCATTCATTACCTATCTTTAGATCCTTTAATATTTTTCATTTAAATTTTTACACACTTTAGTTTATTTAAGTAAAATGTTGTACGCATTTAAATTTGTGGGAGCTATTTGCATTCTTAAATTATTTTATTTGAAGTTAGTTTTTGTTTATGTTTTTTTTTAGTTTTTCATTTTATATTTCCCATGAAAATATGGGTAAAGATGGCGTGGAATGTTGGCCTACAAACTACTTGCTCAATCCAAGTATGTCTTACTTTTAAGTTGAATGTTGTAGAATTTTGTTTTCTAGAAATAGTTTTCAGTTTGCTTGTATCTCTTTTTCGTATATGCTTACATTTCTTAGTTAGCAAACAATAAGATTAACCTGTCAAGTTGAGTATTTAAAATGGATGAGCAAAAAATTTATGTTAATATTAAAATTTTTTAATATTATTATTGTTCTGTTTCACATATATTATTGGTATAGTTTAATCACCTATGAGATTATATTTGTGTTCACTCAAAGTTCATGGAATTGATGACTTAAAGATATGATAATATTTAAATTTCTGTGCATTCATTACCTATTTGTAGATCGTTTAATATTTTTCATTTAAATTTTTACGCAGTTTAGTTTATTTATTTAAAATTTTGTACGCATCTAAATTTGTGGGACCTATTTGCATTATAAAATTGTTTTATTTGTGGTTAGTTTGTGTTTACGTTTTTTTTAAAGTATTTCTATCTATATTTGACATGAAATAGAGGTTAAAGTGGCGTGGAATGTTGGCCTACAAACTACTTGCTCTATCAGATATGTGTTACTGTCTTCAAAGTTGAATGTTATAGAATTTTTTTTTGTAGACATGATTTTCAGTTTGCTTCTATCCCTTTGTGGTATATGCTTCCAATTCATAGTTAGCTAACAATACTGATTACATGTCAAGTTGAGTATTTAAAATTGATGAGCAAAAAAATTATGTTAATATTAAAGTTTTTTATTATTATTATTATTGTTCTGTTTCACATATATTATTGGTATGGTTTAATGACCCATGAGATTATATTTGTGTTCACTCAAATGCTCTAGGAATTTGTGACTTAAAGATATGATAATATTTAAATTTCTTTGCATTGATTACCTATCTTTAGATCTTTTAATATTTTTCATTTATATTTTTACACACTTTGGTTTATTTATTTAAAATTTTGTACGCATTTAAATTTCTGGGACCTATTTGCATTCTAAAATTATTTTATTTGTTGTTAGTTTTTGTTTAGGATTTTTTTTAGTATTTCATTTTATATTTTACATGAAATGTGGGTTAAGATGGCATGGAATGTTGGCCTACAAACTACTTGGTCTATGCAAATATATCTTACTGTCTTCAAAGTTGAATGTTGTAAAAGTTTTTTTTTTGAAGAAATGCTTTTCAATTTGCTTCTATCTCTTTGTGGTATATGCTTCCATTTCTTAGTTAACTAACAATAATGATTAACCTGTCAAGTTGAGTATTCAAAATTGATGAGCAAAAAAATAATGTTAATATTAGAGTGGATTATTATTATTATTCTTTTTCACATATATTATTGGTATGGTTTAATAATAGTTTTTTCATGAACAGTTTGGGGAGTCTTCCATATCTTTGGTTTGTCTTTCTGATTTTTCATGCTATATATCTGTGTTCACTCAAAGCTCTAGGAATTGATGACATAAAGATCTTTTCATTCATTACATATATTTAGATTCTTTAATATTTTTCATTTAATGTTTTAAGCACTTTAGTTTATTTATTTAAAATTTGGTACGTATTTAAATTTGTGGCAGCTATTTGCATTCTAAAATTGTCTTATTTTTAGTTTGTGTTTGTTTATGTTTTTCTTAGTTTTTCATCTTATATTTCACATGAAATCTAGGTAAAGATGGCGTGGAATGTTATCCTACAAACTACTTGCTCTATCCAAATATGTCTTACTCTATTTTAAGTTGAATGTTGTAGATTTTTTTTTTCTAGAAGTTGTTTTATGTTTGCTTCGATCTCTTTGTGGTATATGCTTCCATTTCTTAGTTAGCTAATATTAATGATTAACCTGCCAAGTTGAGTATTTAAAATTGATGAGAAAAAAATTATGTTAATGTTAAAGTTGATTATTAATATTATTGTTTTTATTCACATATATTATACATATGGTTTAATCATAATTTTTTTATGAACAGTTTGCGGATTTTTCCATAAATTATCTTTGGTTTGTCTTTCTAATTTTTCAAGCTACCTATGAGATTATATTTGTGCTCACTCATAGGTCTAGGAATTGATGACATAAAGATATGGTAATATTTAAAGTTCTTTGCATTCATTACCTATCTTTAGATCCTTTAATATTTTTCATTTAAATTTTTACACACTTTAGTTTATTTAAGTAAAATGTTGTACGCATTTAAATTTGTGGGAGCTATTTGCATTCTTAAATTATTTTATTTGAAGTTAGTTTTTGTTTATGTTTTTTTTTAGTTTTTCATTTTATATTTCCCATGAAAATATGGGTAAAGATGGCGTGGAATGTTGGCCTACAAACTACTTGCTCAATCCAAGTATGTCTTACTTTTAAGTTGAATGTTGTAGAATTTTGTTTTCTAGAAATAGTTTTCAGTTTGCTTGTATCTCTTTTTCGTATATGCTTACATTTCTTAGTTAGCAAACAATAAGATTAACCTGTCAAGTTGAGTATTTAAAATGGATGAGCAAAAAATTTATGTTAATATTAAAATTTTTTAATATTATTATTGTTCTGTTTCACATATATTATTGGTATAGTTTAATCACCTATGAGATTATATTTGTGTTCACTCAAAGTTCATGGAATTGATGACTTAAAGATATGATAATATTTAAATTTCTGTGCATTCATTACCTATTTGTAGATCGTTTAATATTTTTCATTTAAATTTTTACGCAGTTTAGTTTATTTATTTAAAATTTTGTACGCATCTAAATTTGTGGGACCTATTTGCATTATAAAATTGTTTTATTTGTGGTTAGTTTGTGTTTACGTTTTTTTTAAAGTATTTCTATCTATATTTGACATGAAATAGAGTTTAAAGTGGCGTGGAATGTTGGCCTACAAACTACTTGCTCTATCCAAATATGTGTTACTGTCTTCAAAGTTGAATGTTATAGAATTTTTTTTGTAGACATGATTTTCAGTTTGCTTCTATCCCTTTGTGGTATATGCTTCCAATTCATAGTTAGCTAACAATACTGATTACATGTCAAGTTGAGTATTTAAAATTGATGAGGAAAAAAATTATGTTAATATTAAAGTTTATTATTATTATTATTATTGTTCTGTTTCACATATATTATTGGTATGGTTTAATAACCCATGAGATTATATTTGTGTTCACTCAAAGCTCTAGGAATTCATAACTTAAAGATATGGTAATATTTAAATTTCTTTGCATTCATTGCCTATCTTTAGATCCTTTAATATTTTTCATTTAAATTTTTACACACTTTGGTTTATTTATTTAAAATTTTGTACGCATTTAAATTTGTGGGACCTATTTGCATTCTAAAATTTTTTTATTTGTAGTTAGTTTTTGTTTAGGATTTTTTTTAGTATTTCATTTTATATTTGACATGAAATGTGGGTTAAGATGGCGTGGAATGTTGACCTACAAACTACTTGCTCTATCCAAATATGTCTTAATCTTTTCAAAGTTGAATGTTGTAGAATTTATTGTGTTGAAAAAATGCTTTTCAATTTGCTTCTATCTCTTTGTGGTATATGCTTCCATTTCTTAATTAGCTAAGAATAATGATTAACCTGTCAAGTTGAGTATTTAAAATTGATGAGCAAAAAAATTATGTTAATATTAGTGTTGATTATTATTATTATTGTTCTTTTTCACATATATTATTGTTATGGTTTAATCATAGTTTTTTCATGAACAATTTGGGGAGGCTTAGTTATCTTGTGTTTGTCTTTCTGATTTTTCAAGCTATATATCTGAGTTCAGTCAAAGCTCTAGGCATTGATGACATAAAGATATTGTAATATTTAAAGTTCTTTTCATTCATTACATATATTTAGATCCTTTAATATTTTTCATTTAAATCTTTAAATACTTTAGTTTATTTATTTAAAATTTTTTACGTATTTAAATTTCTGGGAGCTATTTGCATTCTAAAATTGTTTTATTTGTAGTTTGTGTTTGTTTATGTTTTTTTAGTTTTTCATTTTATATTTGACATGAAATCTGAGTAAAGATGGCGCGGAATGTTGGCTACAAACTACTTGCTCTATCCAAATATGTCTTATTCTATTTTAAGTTGATTGTTGTAGAATTTTTTTTTTTCTAGAAATGCTTTTATGTTTGCTTCAATCTCCTTGTGGTATATGCTTGCATTTCTTAGTTAGCTAAGATTAATGATTAACCTGTCAAGATGAGTATTTAATATTGATGAGTAAAAAAATTATGTTAATGTTAAAGTTGATTATTAATATTATTGTTCTTTTTCACATATATAATCTGTATGGTTTAATCATAGTTTTTTTGTGAACAGTTTGGGGAGTCTTCCATATCTTTGGTTTGTCTTTCTAATTTTTCAAGCTACCTATGAGATTATATTTGTGTTCACTCAAAGCTCTAGGAATGGATGACAAAAAGATATGGTAATATTTAAAGTTTTTTGCATTCATTACCTATCTTTAGATCCTTTAATATTTTTCATTTAAATTTTTACACACTTTAGTTTATTTAAGTAAAATTTTGTACGCATTTAAATTTGTGGGAACTATTTGCATTCTTAAATTGTTTTATTTGAAGTTAGTTTTTGTTTATGTTTTTTTTTAGTTTTTCATTTTATATTTCACATGAAATCTGGGTAAAGATGGCCTTGAATGTTAGTGTACAAACTACTTGCTCTATCCAAATATGTCTTACTCTATTTTAAGTTGAATGTTAAGTTGAATGTTGTAGAATTTTTTTTTTCTAGAAATGGTTTTCAGTTTCCTTCTATCTCTTTGATACGGAAAACAACAACAAACAATATATCAGAGAATGCAGCGGATATAATTTTCCCTAACTTGCAAAAATCTATGAGGAGCAATAATTAAAGAGCAGCAATAATAAATCACCAAAAGCACAAATAAAGGCACCAATATTTTTAACATGGAAAACCCCTCAAATCAAGGGTAAAAGCTACAAGTCGTCCAGACCAAAGAAATAACTCCACTATGATCAAAAAGAGTACAATAGAGTCTCAATCAATAGCACAAATTAGTGCCAACACCCAACCAAATAACAAAGCAAAAAGAGTACAAGTTGAGTATTTAAAGTTGATGAGCAAAAAGATTATGTTAATATTAAAGTTTATTATTATTATTATTGTTCTGTTTCACATATATTATTGGTATGGTTAAATCATAGTTTTTGAATGAACCGTTTGGGGAGTCTTCCATAAGTTATCTTTGGTTAGTCTTTCTTAGTTATCAAGCTACCTATGAGATTATATTTGTGTTCACTCAAAGCTCTAGGAATTGATGACATAATAATATGGTAATATTTAAAGTTCCTTGCATTCATTACCTATCTTTAGATCTTTTTTATTTTTCATATAAATTTTTACGCACTTTAGTTTATTTATTTAAAATTTTGTACGCATTTTAAATTTGTGGGAGCTATTTGGATTCTAAATTGTTTTATTTGTAGTTAGTTTTTGTTTATATTTTTTTAGTTTTTCATTTTATATTTGACATTAAATATGAGTAAAGATGGCGTGGAATGTTGGCCTACAAAATACATGCTTTATCCAAATATATCTTACAATCTTTTAAGTTGAATCTTGTAGATATTTTTTTTCATAATTTTTTTTAGTTTGCTTATATCTCTTTATGGTATATTCTTCCATTTCTTAGTTAGCTAACGATAATAATTAACCTGTCAAGTTGAGTATTGAAAATTGATGAGAAAAAAATTATGTTAATATTAAAGTTTTTGAGTATTATTATTGTTCTGTTTCACATATATTATTGGTATAGTTTAATCACCTATGAGATTATATTATTGTTCACTCAAAGCACTTGGAATTGATGACTTAAAGATATGATAATATTTAAATTTCTTTGCATCCATTATCTATCTTTAGATCCTCTATTATTTTTCATATCAATTTTTACGCACTTTAATTTATTTATTTAAAATTTTGTGCACATTTTAAATTTGTGGGAGCTATTTGGATTCTAAATTGTTTTATTTGTAGTTAGTTTTTGTTTATATTTTTTTAGTTTTTCATTTTATATTTGACATGAAATATGAGTAAAGATGGCATGGAATGTTGGCCTACAAAATACATGCTTTATCCAAATATATCTTACAATCTTTTAAGTTAATTTTGTAGATATTTTGTTCAGAAATTCTTTTTAGTTTGCTTCTATCTCTTTGTAGTATATTCTTCCACTTCTTAGTTAGCTAACAATAATAATTAACTTGTCAAGTTGAGTATTTAAAATTGATAGCAAAAAAAATATGTTAATATTAAAGTTTATTATTATTATTATTATTATTATTATTATTATTATTGTTCTGTTTCATATATATTATTGGTATGGTTTAATCACCTATGAAAATATATTTGTATCCACTCAAAGCTCTAGGAATTGAGGACTCAAAGATAAGGAAATATTTAAATTTCTTTGCATTCATTACCTATCTTTATATCCTTTAATATTTTTCATTTAAATTTTTACGCACTTTAGTTTACTTATTTAAAATTTTGTACGCATTTAAATTTGTGGGAGCTATTTGGATTCTAAATTGTTTTATTTGTAGTTAGTTTTTGTTTATGTTTTTTTTTTTTATTTTTTCATTTTATATTTGTCATGAAATATGGATAAAGATGGCGTGGAATGTTGGCCTACAAAATACATGCTCTATCCAAATATATCTTACCATCTTTGAAGTTGAATCTTGTAGAATTTTGTTTTTCAGAAATTGTTTTCAGCTTGCTTTTATCTCTTTGTGGCATATGCTTCCATTTCTTAGTTAGCTAACAATAATAATTAACCTGTCAAGTTGAGTATTTAAAATTGATAGCAAAAAAATTGTGTTAATATTAAAGTTTTTTATTGTTATTATTGTTCTGTTTCACATATATTAGTGGTATGGTTTAATCACCTATGAGATTATATTTGTGCTCACTCAAAGCTCTCGGAATTGATGACTCAAAGATATGCTAATATTTAAATTTTTTGCATTCATTACCTATCTTTAAATCCTTTAATATGTTTCATTTAAATTTTTACGCACTTTAGTTTATTTATTTAAAATTTTGTACACATTTAAATTTGTGGGAGCTATTTGCATTCTACAATTGTTTTATTTGTAGTTAGTTTTTGTTTATGTTTTTTTTTAGTTTTTTATTTTATATTTGACATGAAATTTGGGTAAAGATGGCATGGAATGTTGGCCTACAAACTACTTGCTCTATCGAAATATGTCTTACTCTCTTCAAAGTTTTATATTGTAAATTTTTTTTTTCTAGAAATGGTTTTCCGTTTGCTTCTATATCTTTGTGGTATATGCTTCCATTTCTTAGTTAGCTAACAATAATGATTAACCTGTCAAGTTGAGTATTTTAAATTGATGAGAAAAAAATTATTCTATTATTATTATTTTTTTTTCACATATATTATTTGTATGGTTTGATCATAGCTTTTTATGAACAAATTGGGGAGTGTTCCATAAGTTATCTTTTGTTTGTCTTCCTGATTTTTTAAGCTACCTATGAGATTATATCTGTGTTCACTCAAAGCTCTAGTAATTGATGACTTAAAGATATGGTAATATTTAAATTTCTTTGCATTCATTACCTATCTTTAGATCCTTTAATATTTTTCATTTAAATTTTTACGCACTTTAGTTTATTTATTTAAAATTTTGTATGCATTGAAATTTGTAGGAGCTATTTGGATTCTAAAATTGTTTTGTTTGTAGTTAGTTTTTGTTTGTTTTTTTTTTCTTTGTATACGTGACATGAAATCTAGGTAAAGATGGCGTGGAATGTTAGCCTACAAATTACTTGCTCTATCCAAATATGTCTTACTTTGTTCAAAGTTGAATGTTCTAGAAGTGATTTCTTGTGATATTTTTATGTTCTGAATGTGTTTTTAAAATTTTTTACCATGTTTTATTATAATATCATTCTTTGTTATTGCTTTTTTTCTC